>Ga0247713_1000026_pt1 | contig 108955 bp, 97 predicted proteins | sample 21E_NmetaG_FD_189936 | JGI IMG/M metagenome (GOLD analysis project Ga0247713, IMG submission 189936) | Soil microbial communities from hillslope of Landscape Evolution Observatory, University of Arizona, Oracle, AZ, United States - 2-1-E_N | ecosystem: Engineered > Artificial ecosystem >... | reverse complement strand
GGCGGGCGGGTGCCGGTCCTCGCCGCGCGCGTCGACGGGACGGTGCGCGACCTCGCCACCCCGGTGGCCGACGGGGCCAGCGTCGAGCCGGTCGCCGCCGACTCCGAGGAGGGCCGCGCGGTACTGCGCCACTCGGTGGCCCACATCATGGCCCAGGCGGTGACCGACCTGTTTCCGGAGGCGAAGTTCGCCATCGGCCCGCCGATCACCGACGGCTTCTACTACGACTTCGACGTGCCCCGGCCCTTCACGCCCGAGGACCTCTCGCGCGTCGAGGACCGCATGCACGAGATCGTCCGCGAGGCGCAGGCCTTCCGCCGCCGCGAGCTGTCCCGCGACGAGGCGCTCGAGCTGTTCGCCGCCCAGCCCTACAAGCAGGAGCTCATCGAGCGCGCCACCTCCGGTGAGGGCGTGAGCGGTGACGAGACCGTCGACGTCGACCCCGCCGCGGCGGGCACCGTCACCGTCTACGACAACGTCCGCCCCGACGGCAGCGTCTGGCCGGACCTGTGCCGCGGCCCGCACATCCCCACCACGAAGTGGGTGCCCGCCTTCGCCCTGCAGCGGGTGGCCGGCGCCTACTGGCGGGGCGACGAGCGCCGGCCGATGCTCCAGCGCATCTACGGCACCGCCTGGGAGTCGAAGAAGGCCCTGCAGGCCCACCTCGAGCGCCTCGAGGAGGCCCGCAAGCGCGACCACCGCAAGCTCGGACGCGAGCTCGAGCTCCTGCACTTCCCCGAGGAGCTCGGTCCCGGCATGGCGATCTTCCTGCCCAAGGGCGCGATCGTCCGCAAGGAGATGGAGGACTGGATCCGCGCGGAGACCCTCCGGCGCGGGTACGAACCGGTCTACACCCCCCATGTCGCCCGCGAGGAGCTGTGGCAGACCTCCGGCCACCTGCAGAACTACGGCGACCTGATGTTCCCCGGCATGGAGGTCGAGGCCGCGACCTACCGGCTCAAGCCGATGAACTGCCCCTTCCACATCCTCGCGTTCGGCTCGCGCACCCGCAGCTACCGCGAGCTGCCCCTGCGGTTCTCCGAGCTCGGCACCGTCTACCGCTACGAGCGCTCCGGCGTCGTGAACGGGCTCCTGCGGGCGCGCGGGTTCACCCAGGACGACTCGCACATCTTCTGCACCGCCGCGCAGCTCATCGACGAGGTCGCCGGCTGCCTCGCCTTCGGCCGCGACGTGTTCGCCGCGTTCGGCCTCGGCGAGCCCTCACGGGTGGCCGTGTCCACCCGCCCGGCGGACAAGTCGGTCGGCACCGACGAGCAGTGGGCGCACGCCGAGGGGGCGCTCGAGGAGGCGGCGGCGAGCTCGGGCATCGCCTACTCCATCGACGAGGGGGAGGGCGCGTTCTACGGCCCGAAGATCGACGTGCACGCCCGTGACGCCATCGGCCGGGAGTGGCAGCTGTCGACGATCCAGGTGGACTTCACCCTGCCGGAGCGCTTCGCCATGGCCTACGCCGGGGACGACGGCTCGCCGCACCGGCCCTACATGGTCCATCGGGCGCTGTTCGGGTCGATCGAGCGCTTCTTCGCCGTGCTGCTCGAGTCGACCGCCGGCGCCTTCCCGACGTGGCTCGCTCCGGTGCAGGCGGTCGTCGTCCCGGTCGCCGACCGCCACCACGACTACGGATGGGTCGTCGTGGCCGCGCTGCGCGCCCGCGGCCTGCGCGCCGAGCTCGACGACGCCGACGAGACGATGGGGGCCAAGATCCGCAAGCACCAGCTCGCCAAGGTCCCCTACCAGCTCGTCGTCGGCGACAGCGAGGCCGAGGCCGGCACCGTCGCCGTGCGCCCCCGGACCGGCGACCAGCGCAAGGACGTGGAGCTCGGGCCTTTCGTCGAGGAGCTCGCCCGAGAGGTCGCCGACCGCCGATGAGCCCGGACCCTCCGGAAGGCGCGCGCCGGGTCGACGAGCAGCGCCTCGACGCGCTCCAGCGGCTGTGGACGCCGTGGCGCATGGCCTACATCCGCGATCCCGACCGCAAGGTCACCGGATGCCCGTTCTGCGTCCTGCCCGGCGGCGGCGACGACCGCGAGGCGCTCATCGTCCACCGGGCCGACGCGTGCTTCGTGATCCTCAACGCCTACCCCTACAACCCGGGCCACCTCATGGTCGTGCCCTACCGCCACGTCGACGCCTTCGACGCCCTCACCCGCGACGAGGTCTGCGAGATGGCGCTGCTCAGCCAGCGGGCCGTGCGCATACTCGCCGCCTGCACCGAGGCGCAGGCGTTCAACCTCGGCGTGAACGTCGGCGCCGTCGCGGGGGCCGGCATCGCCGACCACATCCACCAGCACGTCGTCCCGCGCTGGGGCGGGGACACGAACTTCATGCCGGTCATCGCCGGCACGCGGGTCCTGCCCGAGATGCTCGAGGACACCTACGACCGGCTCGCGCCCGCCTTCGCCGCGGCCTGACCGCCCCGGCACCAAAGCGCCTCCGGACCGATCGCATAGCCTCAGGGCCACCATGGCCCTGAACGCCTACGCGCGCGCCGCCACCGACCGGGTGCTCACCCCGGTCGGGCGGGCCATGGCGCGCATGGGGCTCACCGCCAACGGGCTCACGACCGCCGGTCTCGTGCTGTCCGCCGCCGGCGCCGCGGTCGTCCTCGCGGGCTACCCCCGGGCCGGCGCGTGGGTCCTTGCCGTCGGAGCGGCGACCGACGCGTTCGACGGCATCGTCGCCCGCGAGCGGGGCACGGCCGGACCGTTCGGGGCGTTCTACGACAGCGTCGCCGACCGGGTCGGTGACGTGCTCATCTTCGGCACGGTCGCCTGGCTCGTGCGCGACGACCCGCTGCTGTTCGGCGTGGCGGTGTTCGTCCTCGGCGGCTCCCAGCTGACGAGCTACATCCGGGCGAAGGCGGAGTCGCTCGGCTGGAACGCGACGGTGGGCGTGCTCGAGCGGGCCGAGCGCGTCATCATCATCCTCCTCGCGATCCACTTCGCCTTCGTGCCGCTCGCGCTGTGGGTGCTCGCCGCGGGCACCCTCGTCACCGTCGTCCAGCGCGTCCGGGCCGTCCTGCGCCAGGCGCGGACCGCCGCCGACCCGTCGCGGGAAGCGGGGAGATGACCCGCTACCGCGGGACGGGCTTTCCCGGCCAGCCCGTCGACCGCAACCCCGGCGCGCACGAGCGCATCCCCGCCGACCCGCGCCCGGAGAGCCTCGCCCTGCGCGCCACCGCGGTCGCGTGGAACCTCGTCTGGGAGGCGGCCCGCCGGGTGCCCGAACCGGCGGCGCACGCAGGCGCGGCGCTCGCCGCCGGGCTCGCCTACCGCATCGCCGGGCGGATGCGCCGCCAGCTGACCGCCAACCTGGCCCGCGTCGTCGAGCCCCACGAGCTCGACCGCACGGTGCGCGCCGCCTTCCGGTCCTACGCCCGCTACTGGGTCGAGGCGTTCCGGGCCGCCGACCTCGACGCCGACGACCTCGACCGGCGGACGACGACGAACGGGTTCGGACCCCTCGACGCGGCGCTCGACGAGGGCAGGGGAGCGGTGATCCTGCTCGCCCACCACGGCTCGTGGGACGTGTGCGCCCAGTGGGGCGAGACGCACGGCTACCACATGGCCGTGGTCGCGGAGGTTCTCCGCCCCCGCGCGCTGTTCGCGAAGTTCGTACGCCTCCGCGAGACCGTCGGCCTGGAGGTCGTGCCCCTGCGCCGGGGTGAGGACCTCGTCGGGCGCCTCGGCCGCGTGCTGGCCGCCAACCACCTCGTCGGCCTGCTCGCCGAACGCGACCTCACCGGCCGGGGCCCCGTCGTGCGGCTGTTCGGCGAGGACGCGCGCATCCCACCCGGCCCGGTCGTGCTGTCCCAGCGCACCGGCGCCCCGATCGTGCCGGCGACGATGCTCCAGCGGCCCGGCCGGCGCTGGCACATCGAGGTCCTGCCGCCCCTCGACGTGACCGGGCTCGGCGTCGAGGAGGCGGCGCAGCGCGTCGCCGGCGCCCTCGAGCGCATCATCCGGCTCGACCCCGCGCAGTGGCACGCCGTCCAGCCGGTGTGGCTCGCCGACCTGCCCGAGCACCGCCGTGGGGACTGGGCGCCGTCGGCATGAGGATCGCGCTCGTCTGCCCCTACGACTGGCTGCGTCACGGTGGTGTGCGCGGCCACGTCGAGAACCTCGCGGCGCACCTCGCGCCGCGCCACACGGTGCGCATCCTCGCCCCCGCGTCCGGGGCCGTGCCCGAGGAGGGGGTCGGCCACCTCGTCGTCCCGGTCGGCCGACCGGTGCCCGTGCCCTACAACCGGTCGGTGGCGCCGGTGTCGCCCTCGCCCCTGGCCGCGCGGCGCACCCTCCAGGCGCTGCGGTCCTTCCGCCCCGACGTCGTCCACGTCCACGAGCCGCTCGTGCCGCTCGTGTCGGCGGCCGCGTCGGCCTTCGGGCCCGCACCGGTCGTCGGGACCTTCCACGCCTGGTCGGACGCCGACCGCCTCTACCGGTTCGTCGCCCCCGTCGGGCGGCGGGTCGTGCGGCGCCTGGCCGCCCGCCTCGCCGTCTCACCCTCGGCGCAGACCTTCGTCGGGGAGGCGCTGCGCCTGCCGCTCGGGTCCTTCCAGGTCGTGCCCAACGGTGTGGACGTCTCCGCCTACGCCGACGCCGAGCCGTTTCCCGAGCTCGCCGACCCGGCGCGCCCCCTGCTGCTGTTCGTCGGCCGGCTCGAGCCACGCAAGGGCCTCGACGTGGCGATCCGGGCGTTCCTGCGGGTGCACGCCGCGGACCCCTCGGTGCGGCTGTGCGTCGTGGGCGAGGGGCCCGAGCGCCGCCGGTGCCAGGACATGGTGCCCGGTTCCCTGCGCCCCCACGTGCTGTTCGTCGGGGCGGTGCCCGAGGCGGAAAAGCCCCGCTACCTCGCGAGCGCCGACGTCCTCATCGCACCCAACCGCGGGGGCGAGTCGTTCGGGATCGTGCTGCTCGAGGCGATGGCCGCGGGGCTGCCGGTCGTCGCGAGCAACATCCCGGGCTTCCGGGGGGTCGTGAAGGACGCCCGCCAGGGCCGCCTCGTGCCGCCGGGCGACGCCCTGGCGGTGGCGGACGCCGTCGGCACGCTGCTCGCCAACGCCCACCTGCGCCGCGCGATGGCCGCCGAGGGCCGGCGCACCGCCGCCCGCTACGACCTGCCGGTGGTCGGCGCCGAGGTCGAGGCGGTCTACCGGAGGGTCGCCGGCCGCCCCTAGGTGGCTGGTGTGCAACGAGGGGTCAGGGGTGACCGGTTCATGGGCTGGTCCTTGGTCAGGGCGTGTTCTGGGGGTGCTGGTGTGATCTGGTCGCCGGTGGCGCGGTGTCGGGCGTGGGGGCAGGGGGCGGCTGGGGTCCCTGGTGGGCGGTGTGCTGGCGGTGTGGGCGTTTCATGCGGTGGCGGCCTGCCAGCCGGTGGTGTTTCGGCGCACGCCGAGCATGGCCAGGCGTGCGATGTTGTGCGCGGCGGCGTTCCAGTCCCAGTCTTGGGCCACGCGTTGTCGGCCGCGTACGCGGGCGCGGCGTCCGCCGTGCCCGCGGCGGACGAGGTGAGCGAGCTTGCGTTCGACCTTGGGACGGTTGGCGCGGTAGTCGGCCTGCCAGTCAGGGTCGGCCTGGCGGGCGCGTGCAGCGGCCAGCAGCGCCTCGTGGGGTCCGACGTTGACGCTGCGGCCGGCGGGCGAGGCGGTGCATTGGGCGCGCAGCGGGCAGTCGGCGCACAGCCCGCCGAACGTGGCGGTGCCGTTGCCGTTGGCCGCGACCTTCAGCCCGACGGTCTGCCCGGCTGGGCAGGTGACCGTGCCGGCCTGCAGGTCGACGTCGAAGCGGTCCTTGCTGAACCGCCCTCCCGGCGCGGTCGCGGGGGCCACCTTGGTCATCGCGGTGGCGCCCATCTTGCGCAGCGCCTCGAGGTTGTCCCCGCTGCCGTAGGCGGCGTCGCCGTACACCCGCGGCCCGCCGCCCTCGCCGTCGCCCGCGGCGCCATCGTCACCGTCGTCGGGGTCGCCGGCGGCGTCGTGGCTGTCGTCAGGGGTGTCGGCGGCCGGGTCGTCGTCGGCGTGGGGCGTGCCGGTGTTGGTCGGGTCGTGGTCGTTGTTGGGCGGGTCGTGGTCGTCGGTGGTCGCGGCGGGGGCGGCGTCGTGGGTGGTCGCCGACGGGGCGACGAACTCGGCCAGCAGCGTCTGGGTGGCCTCGGCGTCACCGACGTTGGCCGGCGTCACCGCGGTCTGGGTGATGATCTCCGAGTCGGGGTCGACCGCGACGTGGCCCTTGTAGCCGTCGTAGCGGCGCGCGCTGGTCTTGTGGCCGTGGCGGGCGTCGGGGTCCACGGTGGAGATCACCCGGTCGCGGGCGACCCGCCGGGCGATGCGAAACACCCCGTCGTCGCCCTCCTCCACGTCCTGGCCGACCACGGTGGCCAGCAGCGCGGCGGCCTCGCCCACCGCCGGGTCGGCGGTGGTGGCCTGCTCGACCACACCCAGCGCGGCCAGCCCGTCACCCACCAACTCGTCGACCAGCAACTCGCGGGCGGCCGCGTCGTCCCAGTCGCAGGGCGGCTTGCCCGCCGCCGTGTAGTCGTCGTGGCGGACAAGCGCCGCCCGGATCGCGGCCGCCAACGCCGCCGGCGCCGCGCGCAGCAGCCCCCGGATCGCCGAGCGGATCAGCGTCACCGTGTCCTGGGTGGCGACCGCGTCGAACAGCGGCGCGGAGTCCAACGCCCGCTTGACCCCCAGCAGCCCCGCGTCCGCGGCCAGATCGGTGGTCGCGCGAAACACCCGCTTGGGGTCGTTGGAGTCGCGCAGCCGGGCGCGCATGTCCACCAGCACCGTGTGCGCGAACGACGCCCGCTGGCCGGCGTCCCAGCCGCCAAGCCCGCAGGCGTAGCGCCAGCGCACGTCAAACGCGAACCGCTCGCACGCCTCCCGGTCCGACAGCCCCCCGAGCTTTTGCAGCACCATCACCGTGGCCACGATCGACGGCGGCACGCTGCGCCGACCCGTGGACGTGAACAGATCCGCGAACATCCCGTCAGGGAACAGGTTGTCGCGCTCACGATGCAACAGCGCGTACACCGACCCTTCGGGCACCGCCTCGTCGCAGTGCCGGGTCACCTCGTCAAGGAGATCACCTTGCCGCTCGGCCACACCCAACGTCACACCGCAGCCTTCCGCGAGAACCACACACCTGTCATTCTCGCAGACGCCGGCGCGAAACCCTCGCTACCGGCACGAAAAACACCAGTCACCTAGACTGACCCGATGACCACCACGCTGATCGTCGCCCTCGTCGTCGGGGGGCTGCTCGTCGGGGGGTTGGTCCTCGCCTACAACGGGCTCGTCGCCCTGCGCAACGCCGTCGAGAACGCCTGGGCGAGCATCGACGTGCAGCTCAAGCGCCGCTACGACCTCATCCCCAACCTCGTCGAGACGGTGAAGGGCTACGCGAGCCACGAGCGGGAGACCCTGGACGCGGTCACCCGCGCACGCGCAGCGGCGATGGCCGCCGACAACGCCGCCGACCAGGCCCGGGCCGAGAACGAGCTCAGCCAGGCGCTGTTCAACCTCCGCGCCGTCGCCGAGGCGTACCCCGACCTCAAGGCGAACCGCAACTTCCAGCAGCTGCAGGACGAGCTCACCAACACCGAGGACCGCATCGCCTTCGCGCGCCAGGGCTACAACGACGCTGTCCGCCGCTACGACACCCGCCGCCAGTCCATCCCCTTCAACGTCGTCGCCGCGCTCGGCAGCTTCGGCTCCTACGACTACTTCGAGGCCGACCCCGACAGCCGCAGCCCGGTCGAGGTGCGCTTCTGACCGGGTGGCCGGTTCCGGCCGCACCCGCCGTCCCGCGTACACTCGGACGGTAACCGAACCGAACCCTCTTGCAGAGGAGCAGTTCTTCGTGCGCCGTGCTCCTGCCGCGGCGGCCTTCGCCGCGGTCGCCACCGTGCTGGCCATCGGCCTGACCGGCTGCCAGGGAACCGATCCGACCGCGGGCGGGCCCGACGACCCGCCCGCCGCGCCGACGCCGGACGAACCGATCGTCGCGCCGCTTACGGGGGTCGAGGTCGACGACCCGGGCGTGCTCCAGCGCCCCGTCGTGGCCCTCAAGGTCGACAACGCGCCGATGGCCCGCCCGCAGCTCGCGCTCGAGGTGGCCGACATCCTGTTCACCGAGGTCGTCGAGGGCGGCACCACCCGGTTCATCGCCCTCTACCACAGCGCCCTGCCCGAGGAGGCCGGGCCGGTGCGCTCGGGCAGGGACGTCGACGCGCAGATCCTCCCGGCCTTCTCGCCCGTCTTCGGCATCTCCGGCGCGGCCGGACCGACCTACGTGGAGCTGCGTGGCGCGGGGCTGCTCGTCTACGAGGAGGGCCAGGCTGAGGCGTTCACCCGCGACCGCAACCGGCCGTCGCCGCACAACCTCATGGCTTCGACCGTGGCGCTGGCCAACGCGGCGGGCGACCTCCCGCCGGCCACCGCCCCGTGGCCGTTCGACGCCGCCCCGCTGGAGGGCGGGCAGGAGGCGAGCGCGGCGCAGCTCGTCTACAGCCCGTTCTACGCGGCGGCGTGGGACTGGGATGCCGGCCAGAACGCGTGGGTGCGCAGCCAGGAGGGCGGCCCGCACACCCGCGCCGACGGCGAGCAGCTGTCGGCCGACACCGTCGTCATCGCGCGGGTGAGCGCCTTCGACGGCGCCGGCGTCGACGCGGGCGGCAACCCCGTCCCCGAGGTGAACGCCATCGGCGAGGGTGACGCCACCATCCTCCGCGACGGGCGCAGCTTCCCCGCGCGATGGCGCAAGACCGCGCCGGACAGCCACTTCGAATGGCTGACCCCGGAGGGCCAGCCCCTCCCCTTGAGCCCCGGGCGCACCTGGGTCGAGCTGGTCCCGAACGCGGGCAGCGTCACCGTCGCCACCACCCCCGCCGGCGGGTAGGCTCGGCAGTAATGGACGACAAGCAGTCGGGGCCGCAGCTTCGCGGCTCGTCAACCGTCAAGCGGGGCCTCGCCGACATGCTCAAGGGCGGGGTCATCATGGACGTCGTCACCGCCGACCACGCGCGCGTCGCCGAGGAGGCCGGCGCGGTCGCGGTCATGGCCCTCGAGCGGGTGCCCGCCGACATCCGCGCCGACGGCGGCGTCGCCCGGATGAGCGACCCGGCCATGATCGAAGAGATCATGGCGGCCGTGTCGATCCCCGTCATGGCCAAGGCCCGCATCGGCCACTTCGTCGAGGCGCAGGTGCTCCAGGCCATCGGCGTCGACTACGTCGACGAGTCCGAGGTCCTCACCCCCGCCGACGAGGCCCACCACATCGACAAGCACCGGTTCACGGTGCCGTTCGTGTGCGGGGCGACGAACCTCGGCGAGGCCCTGCGGCGCATCGCCGAGGGCGCGGCCATGGTCCGCTCCAAGGGCGAGGCCGGCACGGGCAACGTCGTCGAGGCCGTCCGCCACATGCGGTCCATCACCGGCGGCATCCGCCGCCTCGCCGGCCTGAGCGAGGAGGAGCGCTACGCCGAGGCGCGTGACCTGCGCGCCCCGGTCGAGCTCGTGACCGAGGTGGCCGAGACCGGCAAGCTGCCGGTCGTGCTCTTCACCGCGGGGGGGATCGCCACCCCCGCCGACGCGGCGCTCATGATGCAGCTCGGCGCCGACGGGGTGTTCGTCGGCTCGGGCATCTTCAAGTCGGGCGACCCCGCCCGCCGAGCCCGCGCGATCGTCGAGGCGACGACGTACTTCACCGACCCCGACGTCGTCGCGAAGGTCAGCCGCGACCTCGGCGAGGCGATGGTCGGGCTCACCGACCCCGGCGTCGCGCTCGCCGAGCGAGGCTGGTAGGCGCCCACCGGCGGCTTCCCGGAAGCCAGCTCGGGCGAGCGGGTTGCCCACGGTGTGGACAACCGGCTCGCCGAGGGTGGCTGGTAGGCGGCTGCGGCGCGCCGCCTACCAGCATCCGGGGGGAGGCGCTCCCGCAGCTGCCCCGTCACCAGCGTCCGTGTGGGAAAGCGCCAGGCGCTCACCTGACCGCGATGGCCTCCCGGCTGCGGTCGGCGGCGAGGCCGACGCCGAGGGCCAGCGCGCCGGTGGCGAAGTGCAGCGCGTGGTCGGCGACGTTGAGCGCGAGCAGGTTCGCCTGGGAGCTCTCCGGCACGATGACGCCGAGGAAGGCCACCGCCACGTAGACCACGCCGATCGCGGTGTTCACGAGCCGGGCGGACCCGAGCCCGCCGACCGCGCCGAGGATGAAGCCGGCGCCGACGGCGAGGTGGACGATGTTGTGCAGCGGGTTCACCTCGAAGATGCCGAGCAGGAGCCCTCCTTCCGGCGACACGAACCCCACGCCACCGGTGACGGCGAAGCCGAGCAGTCCCACGGCGACGTAGACCGCTCCGAACGCGTAGCCGAAGATCTGGTTGATGCTCATGACCTGTGCCTCCTTCGTGGCGAGGTCGGACGATTGATTCACGGGGGGTTCGGCGCACGCGGGCGGGCGGATTGCGCCGATACGCTTGGCGTATGGCGGACAGACCCGCTCGCGTCCCGGGGGAGCCGCTCGCGCGCGGCCCGGTGGAGGGCGCGGACGCGGCGGAGGGACCGCGTGTCGGCGTCCTCGCCCTGCAGGGCGACGTCCTCGAGCACCTGCGGATGCTCGACCGGGTCGGGGCTCGCGGCGTGCTCGTGAAGCGGCCCGCCGACCTCGACGCCCTCGACGCCATCCTGGTACCCGGCGGGGAGTCGACCACCATCGGCAAGCTCGCCGGCATGTACGGGCTGCTCGAGCCGCTGCGCGAGCGGATCCGCGCCGGCCTGGCGGCGTTCGGGACGTGCGCGGGCGCCATCCTGCTCGGGCGGGGGGCGTTGCTCGCCGACGGGCGGGCCAGCGACCAGCCGCTGCTCGGCGTCCTCGACACCGTCGCCCGGCGCAACGCCTTCGGCCGGCAGGTGACGAGCTTCGAGGCCGACCTCGAGGTGGCCGGCGTCGACGGCGGGCCCCTGCGGGCGGTGTTCATCAGGGCGCCGTGGTTCGAGGAGGTCGGCCCGGGCGTCGAGGTCCTCGCGTCGGTGGCGACCCCCGCCGGGGAAAGGGCCGTCGTCGTCCGCCAGGGTCGGGTGCTCGCGTCGGCGTTCCACCCCGAGCTGTCCGGAGATCCCCGCCTCCACCGGCTGTTCGTCACGTCGCTGCCGCGGTCAAGCCCGGCGTCCGCGACCCCCCGATGCTAAGGTCCGCGTCATGTCCGGTCACAGCAAATGGTCGACGATCAAGCGCAAGAAGGGCGCCCAGGACGCGAAGCGGGGCAAGCTCTTCGGGCGGCTGATCCGCGGCATCGAGGCCGCGGCGAAGACGGGGGGCTCCGACCCGGACGCCAACCCCACCCTGGCCGACGCGGTCCAGAAGGCCAAGGACAGCTCGATGCCGAAGGAGAACATCGAGCGGGCCCTGAAGCGCGCCGCGGGCGAGGACGACAGCGTCAGCTACGAGACGGTCTACTACGAGGGCTACGCGCCCGGCGGGGTCGCCCTCTACGTCGAGTGCCTGACCGACAACCGCAACCGGGCGGCGAGCGAGGTCCGGGCGGCGTTCAACCGCAACGGCGGCAGCATGGCCGAGCCCGGGGCGGTCAACTACCTGTTCACGCGAACCGGCGTCATCCTCGTCCCGGCGGGGGAGGTCAGCGAGGACGACATCCTGCTCGCCGGTCTCGACGCGGGCATCACCGACGTCCGACACGACGGCGACACCTTCACCGTGACGACGGACCCGGGGGACCTCGCCGCGGTCCGCGCCGCGCTCGAGGAGGCGGGGGTGCGGGTCATCTCCTCGGAGTCGACGATGCTGCCGAGCGTGTCGGTGCCCGTGCGTGACGAGGCGCAGGCCAGGGCGGTCCTGCGCCTGCTCGAGGCGCTCGACGACTGCGACGACGTGCAGAACGTCTACGCGAACTTCGACATCCCCGACCAGCTGCTCGAGGCCGTCGCGTAGCCAGCCGCGGGGGCGATCACCGCGGCGGGAGCCGCACTTCCGGGGCATTTGGGTATTACGCACAGTAGTCTAGTCATAACTCGCAGTACAATTAGGCCCGCTGTGCTATGGAGTCGGGACGAGGCGGACGCCGACACTTCAGGCAGCAGCGGGACCCCCCTCCCGCGTGTCCGTAGAAGGGATTGTCCAATGCTCCTCGTTCACGTCCTCCGCCAGCTCGCCGCGCGCCTGTCCGTCGAGGACGACGGTGCCACCGCCGTCGAGTACGGCCTCATGGTCGCGCTCATCGCCGCGGTCATCGTCGGCGTCGTCGGCGTCCTCGGCGGGCAGATCAGCACGACGTTCTGCACGGTCGTCACCGAGCTCGGTGGTACCTGCCCGTAGGCAAGGTGCCGACGGGGGAAGGCCGATGCGGGGGAGCATGCACACCGACGAGCGCGGCGGGATCGCCGTGCTCGCCGGTGTGCTGCTTCCCGCGCTGCTCGCGTTCAGCGCCCTGGGCTTCGCCGGCCTCACCATGGCCGGCGGCGAGCGCGAGCTGCAGCGCGCCGCGGACGCCGGGGCGCTCGCGGCGGCCGCCCAGCTTCCGCTCGCCGATCTCGGCGGCATCACGAGCCCGGTGCTCAGCGACCTGTCGCCCTCGGGCGCGACCGTGCAGATGGGCGGCTGCGCCGTGGTGGAAATGAACCTCCAGGAGGCGGCGCTCACCTCGGGCTTCGCCGACACCGTCACGTGCTCCGCGTCGCCGGTTGCCTACACCGGCAACCTCGCCACCGCCCTCCAACAGGGGCTCGGAGTGCTGCCCCTGACCGGCTTGCACCCGCTGAACCGGGTAGTCGACGTGCCCGCCCTGCTGCCGTCCATCGCCAAGCCGCACGTGACGGTCACCGCCGGCAGCGACCTCGACCCGCCGCTGCGCGGCCTGCTCAGCCCCTCGGCCCCCGGCCGGCTCGAGGCCACCGCCATCGCCCGCCGCCGGTTCAAGAACGCGGTCCTGGCGCCGGTCATCGACGTCGACGACACGGTCATCTGCCAGGGGAACATCATCGGCCTGCTCGGCGTCACCGTGGGGACGTTCACCGAGCCGCTGCGCAACATCCTCGGGGACCTGTCCCTGCTGAACAACGTCACGGGCTGCCGGTTCGACGCCAACCCCGCGCTCGCCGTCCCCCGTGACCCCGCGCTCACCACGCTCGACACCGTCGCCGCGGCACTGCCGACGCAGCTGCGACCCGTCGCCGACGCCCTCCGCGAGCTGCGGATCGACCTCGCCGACCTCTACGACCCGCCGCCCGACGGCAGCGCGGCTCCCACGCAGTGGGAGATCATCGAGTCCGCCGCGGCGAACAACGAGGACGTCCTCGTCGTCATGGCCGGGCTGTCGTCGTCGAGCAGCCTCCTGTCGAGCCTCCTCGGCGCGACGCGCATCCCCGTCGTCGACGGGGTCGTCGTCCCGGCGACGACGCTGCTCGACGGGACGGTGACCGTCAGCGACGCGCTCCCGTCGGTCCTGGCGGCGCGGGGCCTCTTCCGCGCCACGCTGGTGCGGTGATGAGCCGCGAGCGGGGAGGGGCCGCGGTCGAGTTCGCCCTCGCGCTGCCCATCGTCCTCGGCATCGTGGGCATGGTCGTCACCGGCGCCCTCGCGTTCACGATGAACGCGCTGCTCCTGCGCGGCGCGGAGCACGCCACCCGGGTCGCCGCCGTCCCCACCGACCTCGCGACGCGCACCTACGCCACCGACGCACAGGTCGCCCAGGCCGCCGCCGACGGCGCGATCCTTTTCATCCCCACCGCGGTGCAGCGCGTCTGCTCGCCCTCGCCCTGCCGTGGCGGGGGGCGCGTCGGCGTGACGGTGTCCTACGTCTGGACCAACCCGGCCGCCGGCCTGCTCAGCGCGATGACGGGCGGCGGCTTCGGCGGCTCCTACACGTTCACCACGACGACCCGGCGGGTGGTCGAGTGAGACGCCTTCGCGCCGATTCCGGCGTTGCCATTCACGCCGATTCCGGCGTTGCCATAGTCGAGATGGCGGTCGTCCTCGGGCTCCTGCTCGTGCTCGCCGTGGGTGCGCTGCCGGTGTTCAGCCTGTTCGTCGGGCACACGACGCTCGGCCGCGCCACCGGTGAGGCCGTCCGCTTCGCCACGAAGGTGGAGACCAACCCCTGCGTCGCGGGGACGCCAGGGTGCGTGTTCGACCAGCCGGGCAGCGGTTGCCCGCTGGACGCCCGCCGGCGCCCGTCGGTCGCCGAGGTCGAGGCGTACCTCCGCGCCGCCGCCGGCAACCCGAGCCTCGAGGTGCGCGTCCACGACCCCGCCGACACGAACGTGCAGCGCCAGCCCTGCGCCACCGGGCCCGGCACCGTCGTGGCGGTCACGGCGGCCTACGACCACAACCTCGGCGTTCTCGCATCCCTGGCCAACACCGCCTCCAGGCTCGTCGGAAACGGGCCGATGTTCACCGGGACGACCGTCCGCGTCGTCGCCACCGCCGTGGGTGTCGAGGAATGACCGCGGCAATCCCGCACCGAGAGAGGGAATCCACGTGATGAGGAACAAGACGACGCTCGCCGGCGCCGTGCTCGGCGTGATCGGCGCGGGCCTGCTCGCCCTGTTCGTCGCGCAGGCGGCGGGGCCGGCGAAGGCCGAGGCCACGGTGACCGCCCTGGTGGTGAACGACGGCCTCGCCCCCGGCATGGGTGCGCCCGAGGTCGGTGCTCGCGTCCGCGAGGCCGAGGTCCCCGCCTCCCTCGCCCCCGCGGGGCGGATCGTGGACCTCGACGAGCTGGCCGGGCGCAAGGTGGTGCGGTCGGTCGGTGCGGGGGAGATCCTGACCGCGTCGCAGTTCGCCGCCGCGGGACCGGCCGCCGGAGGCCTCGTCGTCCCGTCCGGCTACGAGGCCATCACCCTGGAGGCGGAACCCGCCCCCGGGGTGCAGGGCTACGTCACCCCGGGCTCGCGGGTCAACGTGTACGCGACGGTCGCCGGCGACGGCGCCGCGGGGGACCCGGCGGCCGGGCAGCCCTACACCCAGCTCGTGCTCGGGCACGTCGACGTGCTCGCGGTGACCCCCGGCACCCTGACCGGCGAGTCCCAGGACCCCGCAGCGAAGGGGTCCGACGGTCGCATCGTCCTCCTCCTGCAGGTGCTGCCCGAGGACACGCCCGTGCTCGTCCACGCGCAGAAGCAGGGGTCGCTGTGGTTCACGCTCGTGAACCCCAACGACCCCCCGCCGGGTGCGCGCCGGGTGCAGGTCGGCGACCTCGACGCCGCGCAGCGCACCCACGCGATCGGCGCGGCCCGCGCCCGCCAGGACGCCGAGCGCGCCGCGCACGGCGGCGCCGGCCAGGCGCAGGTGACCCCGTGAGCGACATGCGCCGTCGCGTGCTCGTGGTGGACCGCCGCCCGGAGCTCGCCGACACCCTCCGCACCGCCCTGAGCGGCGGGGAGCGACCCGAGATCGTCCACCTCCGGCGCACGACGCAGGCGCTCGACGTCCTCGTCGACGAGGGCCCCTGGGACGTCCTCGTCGCCGGCCCGTCGGAGGAGAGCGGCGCGGGCCTGCGCCGGCTCGCCCAGATCCGGGAGGTCGACCCGACGCTCGGGCTGCTCGTCACGGTCAACGGCAAGGAGCCCTCCGACCTCGGCGCGCTCGTCAAGGCCCGGCCCGACGAGCTCGTGCGCGTGCCCGCCGCCCCGGCGGCCCTGCGCACGGCGCTGCTCGCCACGGCAGCCGCGGCCGAGGGGCGCCGATCGGGAGCCATCGAGGCAGCGCTGCGGACGGCGGAGCAGGCGACGCGCCTCGGGCGGATCTACACGGTGAGCGGCCCCACCGGCGGCTGCGGCAAGACCACCGTGGCGGTGAACCTCGCGGCGATGCTCGGCAAGCCCGGCACCCACAGGGTCGTGCTCGTCGACCTCGACGTGCAGTTCGGCGAGGTGACCGCGGCCCTGCAGCTGCGGCCGGCGCACAACCTCTACGACATGGTCTTCGACGCCAACGACCAGCGGGCCAGCGGCGCAGAGGTCGCCGAGGCGCTCGCGACCGGCCTGACCGAGACGCCCTACGGCTTCTCGGTCCTGCCGGCGCCGCGGGATCCCGTGCACGGCGACGCGATCACCGCCGACGACGTCACGCAGCTGCTCGCGGTGCTGCGCCAGCACGCCGACTACGTCGTCGTGGACACCCCCACGGGACTGCGCGAGGGCGTCCTCGCCGCGCTCGACCTCAGCGAGGACATCATCGTCGTTAGCCAGGTCGACGTGCCGGGCGTGGCGAACCTGCGGACCTTCCTCAGCATGCTCCAGCGTCTCGGGGTCGCGCCCGAGCACCAGCACGTCCTGCTGAACAAGGAGATGGTGGACTCCGGCGTCACCGCCCACGACGCCATGGAGATCCTCGGCCCGGTCGCCGGCAGCATGCCGTTCGACGCGGGGGTGCTGCGGGCGCTGAACGAGGGCAAGCCCCTGTGCGTCGTCGCGCCGCACCACCCCGTGGCCGCCAAGCTCTGGCGGGCGCTGGCCGCGGTGCTGCCGCCCGACGCCGTCCCGCCGTCCGAGCCGACCGACGAGGCGCCCCGCAAGCGGCGCTGGTGGCAGAGGGGGTCCGCGTGAAGCTGTCGGAACGCCTGAAGAACGAGGGCGAGGGCCCCGCGCCGGCGGGGACCCGCAACGGCAAGGCGGCCCCCAAGGCGGCCCCCAAGGCGGCCCCCAAGGCGACCCGCGCGCCCAAGACGCCCAGGCCGACGTCGAACGGTCGCGCGACCGAGTGGTCGGCGACGAAGCGGCGGGTCCACGACCTCGTCGTCGCCGACCTCGGCCCGCTGCTCGGCAAACGGGGAGCGTCGATCGACCTCGGTCAGGAGGTCCGCGACCGCCTCGACGACGCGCTCGCTCAGGCGGGCCTCGAGGTGACGCCCACCCAGCGGCGCCGCTTCATCGTCGAGGTCACCGCCGACATCCTCGGGTACGGCCCGCTGGAGCGCTTCCTCGCCGACCCGGAGGTCACCGAGGTCATGGTCAACGCCTACGACGACATCTTCGTCGAGCGCGAGGGCCGCATCGAGCACACCGACGCCTCCTTCGACGACGAACGCCAGCTGCGACAGGTCATCAACCGCATCGTCGCCGCCGTCGGCCGCCGCGTCGACGAGTCGAGCCCGCTGTGCGACGCGCGGCTGCCCGACGGCTCGCGGGTCAACGTCGTGCTGCCGCCGCTCGCGCTGCGCGGGCCGGCCATGACGATCCGCAAGTTCCCGGAGTACCCGATGCAGATGAGCGACCTCATCGAACGGGGGTCGCTCACCCCGCAGGTCGCCGCCTTCGTCGAGGCGTGCGTCACCGGAAAGCTCAACATCCTCGTGTCCGGCGGCACCGGCACCGGCAAGACCACCCTGCTCAACGCCGTCAGCCAGTTCATCCCGCCCGGCGAGCGGGTCGTCACCATCGAGGACTCCGCCGAGCTCCAGCTCCACCAGCCGCACGTCCTGCCGCTGGAGGCCCGGCCGGCGAACAGCGAGGGCCACGGCGAGATCACCATCCGCGACCTCGTCCGCAACGCGCTGCGGATGCGCCCCGACCGCATCGTCGTCGGCGAGGTCCGTGGCGGCGAGGCCCTCGACATGCTCCAGGCGATGAACACCGGCCACGAGGGGTCGCTCACGACCCTGCACGCCAACGCGCCGCGCGACGCGCTGTCGCGCCTGGAGACCATGGTGCTCATGGCGGGCATGGACCTGCCCCTGCGGGCCATCCGCGACCAGATCGCCTCCGCGCTCGACCTCGTCGTGCACCTCGACCGGCTCGCCGACGGCCGGCGCGTCGTCACGACCATCACCGAGGTCCAGGGCATGGAGGGCGACGTGATCGTCCTCCAGGACCTCTTCGCCTACCGCTTCACCTCCGGGGGTTCGGGGACCGCCTCCTCGGCCGGACGGACCGTGCCGACGGGCCTGCGCCCGAAGATGCTCGCCAAGCTCGAGAACGCCGGCTCGCCGCTCGCCCCGTCGCTGTTCGCCGCGCCGCCGCCCGGGGCGCCCCGCCCGGCGAAGGGCCGGCGGCCGTGAGCGCCGTGATCGGCATCCTCGGCGGGGCGCTGCTCGTCGCCGGCGGCGTCGGCCTGGCCGTGTTCGGGCTGCGCCAGCAGCAGCGCACGGGCGTCGACCGGCTGCGCGCCGCGATGGACGAGGTCACCGACCCCACGACCCGGGAGATCTCCGTCCTCGCGCAGGCGTGGACCGCGATGACCGCCGCGACGGAGCGGGCCGGCCGTGGGGGCTCCCTGCACGCCCGGGCCACACGGGCCCTCGAGGGTGCGGGATGGCCGCTGCGCCCCGCCGAGTTCGCCACCGGGGTGGCGGTCGCGTCCCTGCTGGCCGCGCTCGTCGCCACCGCGCTGGCCGGAAGCCTCGCCACGGGACTGCTTGTGGCCGTGGTCGCCGTGGTCGCACCCTGCCTCGTCCTCAAGCGCCAGGCTCGGGTGGTCGCGCAGAAGGCTGACCGCCAGCTGCCCGACGTGCTCGGGCAGATGGCCGCGAGCCTGCGCAGCGGGCACTCGCTCACCCAGGCGATCGAGGCGGCGGGGGAGCAGGCCGACGCGCCGCTCGGACCGCAGTTCGCCCGCGTCATCGCCGAGACGCGCGTCGGGCGCGACCTCGACGATGCGCTGTCCGCGACGGCTGAGCGCATCGGGTCCACCGACCTGCGGTGGTCGGTGCGGGCCATGGCGATCCAGGCACGCACGGGCGGCAAGCTCTCCGACGTCCTCGAGGTCCTCGCCGAGTTCATGCGCGACCGTGAGGAGGTCCGCCGCGAGGTGAGGGCGCTGACCGCCGACGGGCGCATCTCCGCGTGGGTCCTCGGCCTCCTGCCCTTCTTCGTCACCGGCGCCCTGCTCGTGATCAGCCCCGACTACCTCCAGCCGCTGTTCAGCGAGCGGCTCGGCCTGCTCATGCTGTTCGCGGCGGGGGTGCTCATGGGCATCGGCATGCTCGTCATCCGCAAGATCATCCGGGTGGAGGTCTAGCCCATGAGCCCGATCCTCGGCTACGTCGGGGCCCTGGCCGTCGGCGCCGGGCTCGCACTCGTCGTGGGCGGCCTCCGGCGGTCGACACCGGGGCGGGTGGCGCTCAGCACGGTGACCGGGGGCGACGACCCGATCCGCAGCTCGCGCGACCTGCGGGAGGAGTGGCTGCGCCAGGGGCTGCTCGAGCGCGTCGTGCGGCCGACCGTCGAGCGCTTCGCCCGCGCCGGGCGGCGCATCACGCCGTGGGCGCGCTCGGCGGCCCTGCGGGAGCGCCTCGACAACGCCGGTTACGCCGCGCCCGTCGAGTCCTTCCTCGCCGTGAAGATGGCGAGCGTCGGGGCCGGCCTGGTCCTGGCTGTTGCCTACGCGGCGCTGGGTGGCGCCCGCCCCCTCGTCGCTCTCGTGGTGGCAGCCGTCGCGGGCTACGCCCTCCCGGAGCTGGTCGTCCACTCCCAGGGGCAGAAGCGCCAGGAGGCTATCTCGCGGACGCTGCCCGAGGCGCTCGACCTCCTCGCCCTGACCGTGCAGGCCGGCCTCGGGTTCGAGCAGGGCGTGGCGGAGGTGACCGAGGAGGTCACCGGACCGCTCGCCACCGAGCTCGACCGCATGCTCAAGGAGCAGCAGCTCGGCCGCTCCCGTCGCGAGGCGCTCGTGGCGCTGCACGAGCGCAACCGGTCGGAGGAGCTCCGCGCCCTCGTCTCGGCGCTGCTCCACGCCGACCGTCTCGGCACGCCCATAGCCGACACGCTGCGGGTGCAGGCTCGCGAGCTGCGCCGCCGCCGCCGCGCGCTCGCCCGCGAGCGGGCCGGCAAGGCCCCGGTGAAGCTGCTCTTCCCGCTGCTGTTCGGCATCTTCCCGGCGATGTTCGTGGTGATCATCGGCCCGGGCGCCCTGCGGATCATCGAAGCGCTGATCCGTTGACCCCTCGCGGCGTGGCGGCTGCGCGGCGCGTGCGGGCCGTGCTGCTAGGCTCGACCGAACAGCCGTTCGGTGGAAGGGTCGAGGGGTGCGCGTCCTCGGGGTGGACCCCGGGTTGAGCCGCTGCGGGGCCGGCGTCGTCGACGGGCCGGCGAGCCGCCCGACGGCGGTCCGCGTCGGGGTGATCCGCACGCCCGCCGACGCCCCGGTGGCCCGGCGCCTGGCGACGCTGCACGCCGAGATCGGCGCGCTCATCGCGGCCTCGGCCCCCGACGCGGTCGCCGTCGAGCGGGTCTTCTTCAACGCCAACGTCCGCACCGCCATGGGCGTCGGGCAGGCCGCCGGTGTCGTGCTGCTCGCCGCCGAGCAGGCCGGGGTGGCGGTCTGCGAGTACACGCCCACCCAGGTCAAGGCCGCGGTCGCCGGCGACGGCGGCGCCGACAAGGGCCAGGTCGGCTACATGGTCCGGGCGCTGCTGCGGCTGGCGGCCACGCCGAGCCCCGCCGACGCCGCCGACGCCCTCGCGCTCGCGCTCTGCCACCTGCAGCGCGCCGGCGCCCCGGCCGGCGGGGCGATGCACCCGCGGCTGGCCGCCGCGGTCGAGGCGGCGCAGCCGGGCGCGCAGGTTCGCCCGCTCTCAGGCTGATCGCTTCAGATCCGGCGCGGACCTGCCGACTGTTTCTTCCATGCCCCCCGGTCGGGGGGGACAGCGATCCCCCGATAAGGGGTATGAGGAGACCCACACCATGAATGTCACTTCGCGCACCATCCGCGTTCCGGCCGCAACCGTCGCTGGACTCGTCGCCATCCTGTCCCTCCTCGCGATGCCGGTGGCTCACGCCGCCACCACGACGACGTTCACGGTCGCGTCGGGAGGGCTGGCCATCAGCGCTCCTGCGAGTGTCAACCTCGGCAGCGCCAGCGCTCCCGGTTCGATCTCCGCGGCGCTCGGTCAGGTCAAGGTCGACGACACCCGCGGGGCGCTGCTCGGCTCCTACTCCGCGAGCGTGTCGAGCAGCGACTTCACCACCGGCGGCGCCACCGCGGCCGAGACCATCGCCGCGTCCTCCGTCGCCTACACCGGCGGCGTCGTCACCCCGGCCGGCACCGTCGTGTGCGCGAGCCCGCTCGCGAACGCCGCCCTGTCGGCGACCCCGCAGGCGGCCATGAACGCCACCGGGGCGACCGGCACGAACAGCTGCACCTGGAACCCGGCGATGACCGTCACGCTGCCGGCGGCCGCCGTCGCCGGCACGTACACGGGCACCATCACCCACTCCGTGGCGTGAGCAGATCGCTGCGCGCAGCGCTGCTCGTCGTCTTCACGGTCGCGGCCGGGGCACTCGCTCCGGCCGCGGCCATGACGGCGCCGCGGGTGCCCGACGGCTCGGTCGGCATCCGGCTGCTCGACGCGCCCGCGGACCGCCGCGACGACGCACGCGCCCACGCCTACATCGTCGACCACGTCGCCCCCGGAACCCGCATCGAGCGGCGGATCGAGGTCGGCAACGGCACCGCCGGCCCCGCCCGCGTCGAGCTCTACACCGCCGGTGCCGCCGTCGAGGGCGGCGCGTTCACGTTCTCACCCGGCCGTGAGCGCAACGAGCTCGCGGAGTGGACGCGCGTCGACCCGCCCGCGGTCACGGTACCCGCACGGGGCACCGCCGAGGCCACCGTGCGCATCGACGTCCCCGCGAACGCCGCCGCCGGCGAGCGCTACGCGGTCGTGTGGGCCGAGCCGCCTGCAGCCACGGACGGGGACGTCGCCGTCGTCAACCGCGTCGGCATCCGCATCTACCTGTCGGTGGGGCCCGGAGGCGAACCGGCGTCGGACTTCGCCATCGGCACCCTCACCGCGCGGCGCACGGCGGCCGCGGTACCCGAGGTCCTCGCCGAGGTCGTGAACACCGGCGGCCGCGCGCTCGACCTCACCGGTGAGCTCACGCTGAGCGACGGCCCCGGCGGGCTGTCCGCCGGGCCGGTTCCCGCCGGCCTCGGCACGACGCTCGGCGTCGGGCAGTCCGCCGACGTGCGGTTCGTCCTCGACCCCGCGCTTCCCGACGGGCCCTGGCGTGCCGAGCTCACCCTGCGGTCGGGGTCGGTGGTCCGCACCGCGGCGGCGACCGTCGAGTTCCCGCCGCCCGGCGCGACCCTGCCCGCGACGCCTCTCAGCGGGGCGAGGGGCTGGCCGGCCGTCGTGGCGCTCGCCCTGCTCGTGGCCGTCGCCGCGCTCGCGCTCGTGTCCTGGCGGCTGCGGCGCTCGGCCACGCCCGCGGCCGGAGCGTAGGCAGCGCGAAGGTTCCCCGGGGATCACGACCGCGGGTGGTAGCCTCCGGCGCGAACGCACGTTCGGCTCCAGGAGGTCCGCCCGATGATCGCGCAGCTGCGGGGCACCGTCGTGGCCGCCGGCCCCGGCGAGGTGGTGCTCGACGTGGGCGGCGTCGGCTACCGGGTGTTCGTGGCCCCCGGCACCCGGGCCGGAGCCGTCGGTGACGCCCTCACGCTCCACACCAGCCTCGTCGTCCGCGACGACGCCCTCGACCTGTACGGGTTTGCCGACGTCACCGTGAAGACGCTGTTCACCACCCTGCTCGGCGTCGCCGGCGTCGGCCCGAAGCTCGCCCTCTCCGCCCTGGGTGCCCTCGGCGCGGACGGTCTGCACCGAGCGGTGGTGACCGAGGACGTCGGCGCGCTCACGGTCGTGCCGGGGATCGGCCGGAAGGGCGCGCAGCGCATGATCCTCGAGCTGCGCGAGAAGCTCGGCGGCCTCGCCGACGACGCCGGTGTGCCCGCGGCCGCCGGGCCCGCGGCGAACGGCCACGACGCCCGGGGGGAGGCCCGCCAGGCCCTCGCCGCCCTGGGGTACGCGCCGGCGGAGGCGGCCGCGGCCCTCGACGCGGTGCCGGCCGACGGGCCGCAGCGCCCCGAGGAGCTCCTGCGCGCGGCCCTCCGCGCGCTCGGGGCGGCGGCGAGGGCGTAGGTGGAGGAGATCCTCGCTCCCGCCGAGGTGCCCGGCGACGCCGAGCTCGACGCGTCGCTGCGCCCGCGCACCCTCCAGGAGTTCGTCGGCCAGCCGAGGGTCTCCGAGCAGCTCGCCCTCGTCCTTGCGGGCGCGAAGGGACGCGGGGAGCCCCCCGATCACCTGCTGTTCTCCGGGCCCCCCGGCCTCGGCAAGACGAGCCTCGCCAACATCGTCGCCGCGGAGATGGGCGCCGACCTGCGCACCACGTCGGGACCGGCGCTCGAGCGCCCCGGCGACCTCGCCGCCATCCTCACGAACCTCGAGCCCGGCGACGTGCTGTTCGTCGACGAGATCCACCGCCTCGGGCGCCAGGTCGAGGAGATCCTCTACCCGGCGATGGAGGACTTCTGCCTCGACATCGTCGTCGGCAAGGGGCCGGGCGCGCGGGCGATCCGCCTGCCGCTGCCGCCGTTCACGCTCGTCGGCGCGACGACGCGCACGGGGCTCATCACGAGCCCGCTGCGCGACCGGTTCGGCTTCGCGGCCCGCCTCGACTTCTACGGCGAGGCAGACCTCGCGGCGATCCTCGCCCGCAGCGCCGGGATCCTCGGCGTCAGCCTCGACGACGACGGAGCCGGGGAGGTCGCCCGGCGCAGCCGCGGCACCCCGCGTATCGCCAACCGCCTGCTGAAGCGCGTCCGCGACTACGCGGAGGTCCGCGCCGACGGCCGGGTCACCGGGCCGCTGGCCCGCCGGGCCCTCGAGCTGTTCGACGTCGACGAGCGCGGTCTCGACAAGCTCGACCGGTGGGTGCTCGAGGTGCTGTGCCGCAACTTCGGTGGCGGGCCGGTCGGCCGGTCGACGCTCGCGGTCGCCGTGGGGGAGGAGCCCGACACCGTCGAGGACGTCGTCGAGCCCTTCCTCATCCAGCTCGGGCTCCTCGCCCGCACCCCCCGCGGGCGGGTCGCGACGGAGGGTGCCTACGCCCACCTCGGGCTGGCCCCGCCGGCGCAGGACCCCACGCTGTTCCCCGGTTGAGGGCCTGCTAGGCTGGATCCGCCCGGCGCTGCGGCGCCGTCTCGCCAGCGCGCAGGACGCGCAGTCCGACTCGAGCGACCCGAAGGCCCCGAACCATGCAAGCTTCCGCGCTCGTGCCGGTCGTCGCCCAGGAAGGCGGCGCGATCGCCGGCTTCCTGCCGATCGTCCTCATCATCGCGGTCTTCTACTTCCTGCTCATCCGGCCCCAGCAGAAGCGGGCGCGCCAGCACCGCGAGCTCGTCGAGTCCGTCGGGGTCGGTGACCGGGTCGTGACGATCGGGGGCATGCACGGCACCGTGCGGTCGGTCGACGAGGAGACCATCCGGCTGGAGCTCGCGCCCAACATGGACGTGACGCTGGCGAAGCAGGCGGTGAGCCGGCGCCTCATCGACGCCGACGCCGGCGAGCTCGGCGACGCGGGCACCGTCTAGCACCCGAAGGCCTGCCGCACACACCATGGAGCGTGCCGTCGACGATTCCTCCCGCCAGACCGAGACCGGTGTCCCGGTCGGCGGGCGCACGCCCCGCGGGGAGGAGCAGGCGACCCCCGAGCGGTCCACCGGTCGCGCGCGCATCCCCCTGCTCGAGCGCATCCGGGCGCACGAGCGCACGAGCGCGTTCATCGCCGCCGCCGACGAGTTCCTCGCGGCGCAAGGCTTCACCGAGCACGGCTTCCGCCACGCCAACCTCGTGGGCCACATCGCGTTCAACGTCCTCACCCACCTCGGCCACGACCCGCACACCGCCGAGCTCGGCGCCGCCGCCGGCTACCTCCACGACATCGGCAACGTCGTCAGCCGCTCAGGCCACGGGCAGTCGTCGGCCTGGATCGCCTACGACCTGCTGAAGGAGCTCGAGTCCCCGGCCGGCGACATCGCGCAGATCCTGTCGGCGGTCGGCAACCACGAGGAGCAGTACGGCGAGGCGGTCGGCCCGGTGGCAGCCGCGGTGATCCTCGCGGACAAGTCCGACGTCCACCGCAGCCGGGTGCGCAAGAACGCCTCCATCGAGATGGACATCCACGACCGGGTCAACCATGCGGTCGAGGCGTCGTTCCTGCGTGTCGATCCCGACGCGCGCACGCTCACGCTCGAGCTCACGATCGACACGTCGATCAGCCACGTCCTCGAGTACTTCGAGATCTTCCTGGAGCGCATGATCATGTGCCGCCGAGCCGCCCGTACCCTCGGGTGCGACTTCAAGATCACCGTCAACGGGGTCCAGGTCCTGTGAAGGGTGGCGTGATGACCGCGACGACGCAGCAGCCGGCCCGTGCCGGAGCCGAATGGGGTGCAGCATGACGAAGGGCAAGCTCTGGGTGGTGCTCATCAGCTTCCTCGCGCTCGTCGGCGCGATGTGGGGCTCGATCCTCGCCATGGGGATGCGTCCGAACCTCGGCCTCGACCTCCAGGGCGGCGTGAGCATCACGCTCGCGCCCGAGCCCGGCCAGGAGGTCGACGAGGAGATCCTCGAGCAGACCGTCACGGTGATCCGCCAGCGCGTCGACGCGCTCGGCGTCGCCGAGCCCGACATCGCGCGCCAAGGCGAGAACATCCTCGTGCAGCTGCCCGGCGCGGCCGACCAGGCCGAGGCCGAGGAGGTCGTCGGGCGCACCGCGCAGCTGCAGTTCCGGCCGGTCCTCGACATCATCGCGCCCGACGACCCCCGGTACGCCGACACCCCCGACTGCGACGCGCTGCTTGCGGAGCTCACCGGTCCCGCCGACCCGTCCCGGCCGGTGGTCCTCTGCGAGAGCCCCCTCGGCGCGGGTGAGGAGGCGGAGCTCGAGGAGGAGACCGAGCAGGAGATCCCCGTCGCCGAGCGCGTCAAGTACCAGCTCGCCGAGGCCGTCGTCGTCGGTGCCGACGTCGAGGACGCCCGCGCGGCGCCCGACCAGGTGACGGGTCTGCAGTGGCAGGTGAACCTCACGCTGTCGCGCGAAGGCGGCGACCGGTTCCAGGAGACGACCGCCCAGCTCGCCTGCGAGCCTCCCGGAGCCCCGCAGCGGCGCTTCGCGATCATCCTCGACAACACCGTGGACTCCGCCCCCCAGGTGAGCGAGCAGGTGCCGTGCGGGCAGGGCATCGGCCGCGAGGCGCAGATCACCGTGGGCGGGGGCGAGGAGGAGGCCCGCGACCTCGCGCTGCTCCTGCGCGCCGGCGCGCTGCCCATCCAGCTCGAGGTGGCCACCTCCCAGAACGTGTCGCCCACGCTCGGGGTGGCGTCCCTGCGGGCCGGTCTGCTGGCCGGCCTGATCGGGCTGCTGCTCGTGGCCGTCTACCTCATCGTGCTCTACCGCGGCATCGGCGTGGCCGCCGTCGCCGAGCTCGCGATGTTCGGCCTCGTCGTCTACGGCGCGATCGTCCTGCTCGGCGAGTTCGTGGGCTTCACGCTCACCCTGGCGGGCATCGCCGGCATCATCGTGTCGATCGGCATCGCCGCCGACTCCTCGATCATCTACCGCGAGCGCTACCGCGACGAGATCCGCGCGGGCCGAACCGTGCGCACCGCGGCAGAGCACGCGTTCTCGAAGGCCTGGCGGACCAACCTTACCGGCAACACGGTGAGCTTCCTCGCCGCGGTGGTGCTCTACTACCTCGCGATCGGCCCCGTCCGGGGCTTCGCGTTCACCCTCGGGCTGTCCACGCTCATCGACACGATCCTGTTCGGCACGTTCACCCGCTCGCTGTTCGGGCTCGTCGCCCGCAACCCGAAGCTCGCGAAGTCCCCGTGGGTGGGACTGCGGGCGCAGGAGGTCGCGCCCGACGCCGTGGGCGCGACGAAGCGGGACCCACGGCGCAAGGCGAAGGTGTAGGTATCACCATGACGGAGACGCTCGAGAAATCCCCACCCCCGTCCCAGCCAAGCAGCGGCGGTCCCTGGAAGCGCTTCTTCACCAACCAGACGCGCTTCGACTTCATCGGTCGCTCGCGGCTGTGGCTGATCGTGTCGCTCGTGGTCGTGACCGTCTGCCTGGCGGGCGTGGCGATCCGCGGCTTCAACTTCGGCATCGACTTCACCGGTGGGGCGGCCTACACGGTCGCCGACGCCCCGCGGCAGATCGACCCCGACGTGCTGCGTTCCGAGATCGGCGCGATCGTCGAGGAGGACCTCACCGTCCAGGTCGTCGAGGGCGGCACGGGCGCCATCGTGTCGACGCAGGCGCTCGCCGACGACCGCGAGTCCCGGGCCCGGATCGTGGAGACCCTCGCCGAGGTGACGGGCGCGGCGCCCCGCGAGATCGACGTGAGCGTCGTGGGTCCGCGGTGGGGCGCGCAGATCAGCGAGCAGATGCTCCGCGCCCTCCTCGTCTTCCTCGTGCTCGTCGTCGGCTACATCACCCTGCGCTTCGAGTGGCGGATGGCCCTCGCCGCGCTCGTCACGCTCATCCACGACGTCATCGTCACCGTGGGGGTGTACGCGATCGTCGGCTTCCACGTCTCGCCGGCGTCGGTCATCGCCCTGCTCACGATCCTCGGTTACTCGCTGTACGACACGGTCGTGGTCTTCGACCGGGTGACCGACGAGTCGAAATCGGTCAACGCCACCTCGACCGAGACCTACGGCGAGATGGCGAACCGCGCGGTGAACGAGGTGCTCCTGCGGTCGCTCTCGACGTCGATCACCTCGCTGCTGCCGGTGGGCTCCCTGCTGTTCATCGGCGCGAACCTGCTCGGCGCCGACACGCTGAGCGACCTCGCGCTCGCGCTGTTCGTCGGCATGGCCGTCGGTACCTACTCGTCGGTGTTCGTCGCCACGCCGATGCTCGTCTTCCTGAAGGAGCGCGAACCCCGCTACGCCGAGCTGAAGGAGAAGATCCTGGCCCGCCGCGGTGGTGAGCAGGCCGCGGCCATCGCGGGCGGCGGCGGCGCCGCCGCGCGGAGCCCGAAGAAGGCACACCGGGGCAAGAAGCCGCGCAGCCGGCGTAGCGGCTGACGCGAGGCGAGGCGGCGGGATGAGGGGTCGGCGGGTCGTAGCGACGCCCTTCGCCGAGGCGCTGCTGGCCCGCGCCGTGCGCGACATCCCCGACTTCCCGGAGCCCGGTGTGGTGTTCAAGGACATCACCCCGCTGCTCGCCGATCCGGCCGCGTTCTCCAGCGCGGTCGACGCCATCGTCGTGAGCTTCGGGCGCGGCACGATCGACAAGGTCGTCGGCATCGAGGCCCGCGGGTTCATCATCGCCGCCCCCGTCGCCTACCACTTCGGGGCGGGCTTCGTGCCGCTGCGCAAGGCGGGCAAGCTGCCCTACGACACGATCAGCGAGACCTACGAGCTGGAGTACGGCACGGAGGTGCTCGAGATCCACGCCGACGCGTTCGCCCCCGGCGACCGGGTGCTCATCGTCGACGACGTCCTCGCCACCGGGGGGACCGCCCGGGCCGCCTGCGACCTCGTCGCCCGCGCCGGCGCGCAGGTGTCGGGCCTCGGCTTCGTCATCGAGCTGACGTTCCTGAAGGGCGCCGACCAGATCGCCGGCTTCGACTTCGTGAGCCTGCTCCAGTACTGAGCGGTGGGGGCCATCTGGTCGCCGCGGGCGGGCAGGCACCCACGTCGCTGTGCCCCGGGGCCGGGGGAGTGCTGCGCTCATGGGAGGACGAAAGAAAGGGAGGGGCCCGCGAGCGGGCCCCTCCCCAGGTGATGGGGGATGACGCTATCCGCTGAGCAGACCTGTGGCGGTCGCCGCAGCGCTGTCGACCACTCCCGTGTCGACGACCCCCGTGTCGACCGCGCCCGTGTTGGGCAGGAGCACGACGCAGGCGTAGACGAGCGGGCTCACGTCGAGCTCGACGGGCACAGTTCCGCTGGGACAGTCAACGAGTCCGGCGTTGAAGTCGTCTCCGGGCAGGAGGACGACGCAGATGTAGGCCAGGCCGCCAAGGTCGAGCTCCAGCCCGTCCGGGCACGGCTCAGTGACCGGAGGCTGCCCCGGCCCAGGAGGCCCAGGAGGTCCGGGCGGCCCAGGGGGTCCGGGAGGTCCGGGCTGTCCGGGCTTGCCGGGCGGACGGTTCTCCGGCGGCCGGTTGTCCGGCGGCCGGTTCTCCGGCGGCCGGTTGGCGGGTGGCCCGCCGGGCTTCGCGTCCCTGTCCTTGCCCTTGTCCTTGCCCTTGTCCTTGCCCTTGTCTTTGTCTTTGTCGCGGTCATCGCAGTTCGGGTTGTTCTGGCCGGCCTTGCCCTGTTCACAAGGCGTGGGGTTTGGCGGGCCCTGATCGTGGCCCTCCTGGTGGTGCGCCACCGCGGTGCCGATGCTCGCGAAGACCAGCATCAGTGCGGCGACGATCGCCAGGCTGAGTCGCTTCATGCGATCCCCCTTCGTCGCGCGATCCCCCCGTTCTCGGGGATAGAGTAAACGACGAAGGAACCAGTCCGTCACGGCGTTGTCGAAGAAAAATCGAAATGGCGTCGGAGAGATAATATGCAAAACCTGGGTATCATTCCACTGGTGCAGTGGAGTCAAACGCGGTAGTGCGAATGCTCCCCGTAGACGAAGGTATGTCCGTCGTTGACCCCGTCTGGCCATATTCATGTCAGTGCGCGGATCATGCATCGTCTTGGCGGGGGCAGTACCGTAGTCTGCCGAGGCGCCAGCAGGGAGGCTTGCCACGAGCGAGGGCGATCGGACGAAGGCGGCGCAGGCGCTGGAGCGGCGCCGGCCTGACGCCACCGGCGGTGGCGCGCCTCCCCGTGCGCTCGAGGCGGGCCCGGGCATCGGCGCCCCGAGGGGCGATGACCGGCCCCTTGCCGCCGAGCAACGCACGGTGCGCTCCCCGGGCGCGCCCCCTCGCCCGCGGCAGTCGGGGGTGAAGGCGGTCCTCGCCCGCCTCCCGATGTTCGACCTCGGTGTCCAGGTCCCCGACCGGCTGCAGCCCCTCGTGGCCGTGCTGAAGCAGCACTCGCCCAAGGTCGACGTCAAGGAGGTCGTCCGGGCCTACCAGTACGCGGAGGCGGCGCACGCGGGCCAGCAGCGACGCTCCGGAGAGCCCTACATCGTCCATCCCGTCGGTGTCGCGGAGGTGCTCGCCGAGCTCGGTATGGACACCGCCACGATAGTTGCGGCGCTCCTGCACGACGTCGTGGAGGACACCGACCTCACGGTCGCCCACATCGGCAGCGAGTTCGGGGACGAGGCGGCAGCGCTCGTCGACGGGGTCACGAAGCTCGACCGCATCCAGACCGCGAGCCGGGAGGAGCAGCAGGCCGAGAGCCTTCGCAAGATGCTCATCGCGATGGCGAGCGACTTCCGGGTGCTGCTCATCAAGCTCGCCGACCGCCTCCACAACCTGCGAACCATCCACCACCTGCCACGTGAGAAGCAGAAGCGCATCGCCGAGGAGACGCTGTCGATCTACGCGCCGCTTGCGCACCGGCTCGGCGTCCAGAACTTCAAATGGCAGCTCGAGGATCTCGCCTTTGCGACATTGCACCCGAAGCGATTCGACGAGATCAAGGCGATGGTCGCCGAACGCCAGCCGGAGCGCGACCGCTTCCTCGACGCGGTCGTCGCCGAGGTCGAGGAGCGGCTGCGGAGCGTGAAGATTCGCGCCGAGATCCAGGGCCGGCCGAAGCACTACTACTCCATCTACGACAAGATGATCGTGCGCGGCAAGGAGTTCGGCGAGATCTACGACCTCGTTGGCATCCGCGTCATCGTCGACTCGGTGAAGGACTGCTACGCCGCGCTCGGCACCCTGCACGCGATGTGGCGCCCGATCCCCGGGCGCTTCAAGGACTACATCGCGATGCCGAAGTTCAACCTCTACCAGTCGCTGCACACCACGGTCGTCGGCCCGGACGGCAAGGCCATCGAGGTGCAGATCCGCACCCGGGCGATGCACCGCACCGCCGAGTACGGCGTCGCCGCCCACTGGAAGTACAAGGAGAGCCGGGTGAAGTCGACGGCGCAGACGCGCGAGTCGGAGACCCAGTGGCTCGCCCAGATGCTCGACATGCAGTCCGACACCGCCGACCCGGGCGAGTTCCTGCGCAACATGCGCCTCGACCTCTACGCCGACGAGGTCTTCGTCTTCACCCCCCAGGGAGACGTGAAGGCGCTGCCGCGCGGGTCGACACCCGTGGACTTCGCCTACGCCGTGCACACCGATGTCGGCCACCGCACGGTTGGCGCGCGGGTGAACGGGCGGCTCGTCGCCCTCGAGTACGAGCTGCGCAACGGCGAGACCGTGGAGATCCTCACCTCCAAGGCGCCCGACGCCGGGCCGAGCCGGGACTGGCTCGAGTTCGTCGGCTCCTCACGCGCGCGCAGCAAGATCCGCCAGTGGTTCTCGCGGGAGCGCCGCGTCGACGCCATCGAGAAGGGGCGCGACGAGCTGCGCCGCGTCCTCGCGAAGCAGGGAATGGGCTGGAAGCGGCTCATGGGCTCGCAGGAGCTCAAGGCCGCGGCGGAGCAGATGAACCACCACGACCTCGACGCGCTCTACCGGGCCATCGGCGACGGGCACATCTCCGCCCAGTCGGTGGTCACGCACCTTTCGAGCCGGGTGGCCGAGAAGGCGGAGACCGACGAGGTCACAACGCCCACGGTCCTCGACGTCCCGCCACGCCCGTCCGAGGCGATCGTCGTCGAGGACACCGAGGACGTGTGGGCGAACCTCGCGCGCTGCTGCACCCCCGTGCCCGGCGACGAGATCCTCGGCTTCGTCACGCGTGGACGCGGCGTGTCGGTGCATCGGGCCGACTGCCCGAACGCCGACGACCTGCGTCGCGACCCCGAGCGGCTCATCTCCGTGCGGTGGGACCCGTCGACCACAGCAAGCTTCCGCGTGACCATGCAGGTCGAAGCCCTCGACCGCAAGCACCTGCTGCGCGACATCACGACCGTGCTCGGCGACCTGCACGTGAACATCCTGTCGGCGCAGGTGCACACCCAGCGCGACCGGGTCGCCTACCTCCGGTTCACCTTCGAGCTGGCCGACATCGGCTTCCTCGACCACATCATCGCGCAGACCAAGCGCGTCGAGGGCGCCTACGACGCCTATCGCGTCGTCCCCCGCTCGGCGAAGTCGACCACGAGCTGATGCTCGGCAAGGACAGCCGCTTCATCGAGGGCTTCGCCCTGGGCATGTGGCAGGCCAACTGCTACATCATCGGCGACGTCGAGGAGGGCGGCGCCGTCGTCGTGGACCCCGGTCAGGACGGCGCCCCGGTCGTGCGCGAACGGCTCGCGGCCCGGCAGGTGCGCTGCGAGGCGATCCTCCTCACCCACGGGCACATCGACCACATCTGGGCGGTGCCCGAGCTGGCGCGCGAGCTCCATGTGCCCGTGCTGCTGCACACCGCGGACCGCTACCTGTGGGAGGACCCGGCCAAGGCCTTCGGCGACCTGCCCGCGCGTGCGCTGCAGGCGCAGCTCGGCCTGGACTGGCAGCCCCCCGAGGGTGCGCTCGAGGGCTTGCGCGACGAGCAGACGCTGACGTTCGCCGGCATCCGCTTCCTCGTGCGCCACACCCCCGGGCACACCCCGGGATCGAGCGTCTTCCTCGTCAGCGACACCGGTGAGGACGATCCTCTGCTCGTGTCCGGGGACCTCGTCTTCGCCGGCTCCGTCGGGCGCACCGACTTCCCGCGGGGGTCGTGGCAGGAGGAGATGGACTCGATCGCCCGGGTGGTGCTGCGGCTTGCCGACCGCACGGTGATCGTCCCGGGTCACGGCCGGGAGACGACCGTCGGCGCCGAGCGGGCGGGCAACCCCTTCCTGCGCGAGCTCGTCTGATGGGGGTCCCCGAGGGTGTGAAGGGCGCGCCCGACCGCCTGCCTCCCGAGGCGGCGGCGTTCGACCACGTCGAGGCGTGCTTTCTCGCCACCGTACGCCGCGCCGGCTACGAGCGGGTGCGCCTGCCGGTCATCGAGCACACCGAGGTCTTCGCCCGGGGCGTCGGCGCCTCGACCGACGTCGTGCAGAAGGAGATGTACACCTTCACCGACAAGGGCGGGCGGTCGCTCACCCTGCGCCCGGAGGGGACCGCGGGCGCCGTGCGCGCCGCCCTGCAGGCGGGGATCCCGCGCGCGGGGGGGCTGCCGGCGAAGTGGAGCTACGCCGGGGAGTTCTTCCGCCAGGAGCGGCCCCAGGCGGGGCGTCAGCGCCAGTTCATCCAGGTGGGCATCGAGGCGCTCGGGGTGTGCGACCCCGAGCTCGACGCGGAGGTCGTGCTGCTCGGCTGGGAGGCGTTGCGGCGCGCGGGACTGAGCGACCTCACACTGCGCCTCACCACGCTCGGCGACCGGGCGGACCGTGGTGCGTACCTCGAGCTCCTCGACGCCTACCTCGACCGCTTCGACCTGCCCCCCGAGGTCGAGGCGCGCCGGCATCTCAACCCGCTGCGGGCGTTCGACGCGAAGGCGCCCGGCATGGAGGAGATCATGGCCGGCGCGCCGGTCCTCGCCGACCATGTCTCCGACGCGGCGAAGGCCCACCACGAGGAGGTGGTCGCGCTCCTGGAGGCGCAACGCGTGCCGCTGACCCACGACCCCCGCCTCGTGCGCGGCCTCGACTACTACACCCGCACGACCTTCGAGTACCAGGCGGGCGGGCTCGGCGCGCAGAACGCCGTCGGTGGCGGCGGCGCCTACGATGGTCTCGCGGCGGACCTCGGCTGGGGCGAGCCCTTCCCCGGCATCGGATGGGCGCTCGGCGTCGACCGCACCGTCCTCGCCCTCGCGCAGGCAGTCTGCCTGCCCGACCCGCCGGCACGGGTCGAGGTGTTCGTGGCCGTGGCGGACCCCGCCCTCGGCGCGGACGCGTTCGCCCTCCTCGCCGAGCTCCGCCGCGGTGGGGTGGCGGCGGACCAGACCTTCGGGGGCCGCTCGCTCAAGGCGCAGCTGAAGGCCGCAGACCGCTCCGGGGCGCGCACGGCGGTCGTGCTCGGGCCGGCCGATGCCGAACGCGGCACGGTGACGGTGCGCGACCTCTCCTCGGGCGAGCAGTCCGAGGTCCCCCGCGCCGAGGTGGTCGCCCGGCTCGCCGGCCGCTAGCGGTCCTGGTTGCAGCAAAGGTCACATGACCCTGCGACCGATGCTGCGATCGTCACGGGCGGGGCGGTCAGGGCACTCGGGCGAGGAAGGCGACGAGCACGGCGCCGGCCGCCGCGATCGTGAGGTGGAGGGCGAGGTGGGTGCGCCCGCGCAGGCCTGCGGCGAGCAGCCCGGCAACGAGCGCGAGGCTCGCGGCGACCGCGGCGGCGGGCACGGCACCGAGCGGCGCCCGGCCGGCGGCGATCACCGCAGCCCCCGCGCCGAGCAGCCCCGCGGTCGCGAGCACCGAGCCGCGCGGGCCCAGCCGCTGTGGCAGACCCCGCACGCCGGTGCGCGCGTCGGCGTCGAGGTCGGCGAGCGCCTGGGTGAAGTGCCCGGCCGATCCGAGCAGGCTCGCGGCCACGACCGCCCACCACGGGGGGAGCCGCGCACCGCCGAGGCCGAGCCAGACGAAGACCGGCAGGAGCGCGAAGGCCAGCGCGTAGGGCACGACGCTGGCCGCGGTGCGCTTCAGGCCCAGGTTGTACGCCCAACCCGCGCCGACGGCGAGCAGGTGCACCGCGGCCGCGCGCACCCCGCTCGCGAGCGACAGCAGGGCGCAGGCGCCCAGCGCCATGAGCGCCGCGTCCCGCAGCTTCGTGGCGGCCAGCGCCCCGGTCGCCGCCGGTTTGTCGGTGCGCCCCGCCGCGCGGTCACGCTCGTGGTCGAGCCAGTCGTTGGCCCAGGCGACGGAGAGCTGACCCGCGAGGACCGCTGCGGCGACCCACGCAACGCCCCCCGCCGACCGCCCCGCACCGAAGGCGAGCAGGCAGGTCACCGCCGTCACCGCGAGGGTCGGCTCGAGGTGGCCGGCCCGCAGGTAGTGGTACATCGCGGCGAGTCTCCCACGCCACCCCGCCCGCGCAGGAGAGGTGGGTGTCGGGACTGCGTCAACTCACAGATGACGCAGTCCCGACACCGGCGGGGTGGCCGGCCGCGCGAAGCGCGTGGCGCAGTTGCGCCGCGACCGCTGCCGGGTCGCTGACGACGTCGGTGTAGGTGAACCGCTGCGGGATGCGCCCGCTGACCGCGTAGCGGTTGCTCTTGTGGCTGTCGCGACGGCGGTCGGCCGTCAAGCGATGGAAGCGCAGCCCGTCGAGCTCGACGACGACGTCGCGGGGCCCCGCCCAGCAGGCGTCGGCGATCCCGATGCGCCCGCGCTCGTCGTGGAGCGCCACGTTGTACGCGGGTCGCGGGAGCCCGTACGCGCGCACGACGTCACGGTCGAAGCGGCGCTCGAGCCAGGACCAGAACTCGTCCTCGGCGCCGGGGCGGGTGATGCGCGCGATCACCCCCACGCCGGCGCGTCCCGCCGCGAGCGCGCACGCTCGCCGGTGCTGCCAGGCCCGCGTCGTGGCTTTCCGGCAGATCAGGTCGTCGGTCAGGGCCATGATCTCCGTGTCGCGCAACCGGTCGTCGGCGAGGTCCACGGACGTGCGCGCGCCGCTCGTCACCGGGATGCCCCGGACCGTGGTGATGTCGCAGCGCTCGAGCAGGCGGGTGCTGTGGGCCGTCACCCCCGGCAGCTCGGGGGCGAGACGGCCAGGAAGGGTCACCTCCGGCTCCCGCGTGAGCGGCACCCGGTCGACGCCGTGCAGCCAGGCGGCCCAGGAGAACGACAGGACGGCCTTCGGACCGGCGGAGAGGACGGCCGCCATCGCCCGGCCCTCGCGGGTCACGGGGACGAACGCCACCCGGTACACGCGGGGGTGCGCCCGCACGAGCAGCCCCCGGCGCGTCAACCGGTGGAGGTCCTGGCGCGTGACGCCTGCTGTGGCGGCCTGGCGGACGGTCACGTGACCGTACTGCCCGGCGGTGAACCGGGCGAGCAGGGCGAGGGGGTCGCGGGCCATGACGGCAGTGAACCGGTTTCCCGGAGGTCGCGGGCCGCGTGCATCCCAAGCTGTGGACGGAACGGGCGGGTGTCGGGACTGCGTCACCCCGGAGATGACGCAGTCCCGACACCCCGTGGCGGCTCGGAACCAGCCGGCCCCGATGCGACAACCTGGCGACGAACCCACTAGCCTTCGCCGACGTGAGGCCCTACGGATCCCTGCGCACCCACGGTGCCGGCACCCTGCGCCCCGGCGACGAGGGCGCCCAGGTGACGCTCGCGGGCTGGGCCGCCCGCCGCCGCGACCACGGGGGCGTGGCGTTCATCGACCTGCGCGACCGCTCGGGCGTCGTGCAGGTCGTCGCCGACCCGACCGCGTCGGAGGCGCTCGAGGCGGCGCACGGCGTCCGCAGCGAGTACGTCATCCGCGTGACGGGCACCGTCCGCGCCCGCCCCGGGGGCATGGTCAACCCCAACCTCGACACCGGGGAGATCGAGGTGGCCGCCTCGAGCCTCGACGTCCTCGCCGAGTCCGAGACCCCCCCGTTCCCCCTCGAGGAGCGCACCGACCGGGCAACCGCAGGCGGGCGGGACCAGGTCGACGAGAACCTCCGGCTGCGCTACCGCTACCTCGACCTGCGCCGGCCGGGGGTGGCGCGCGCGATCCGCCTGCGCAGCGACATCACCCGGATCATCCGCCGGGTCATGGAGGCTCACGGGTTCGTCGACGTGGAGACCCCGATACTCACCCGCTCGACACCAGAGGGTGCCCGCGACTTCCTCGTGCCGTCCCGGCTTCAGCCCGGGAAGGTCTACGCGCTGCCCCAGTCACCGCAGCTGTTCAAGCAGCTGCTCATGGTCGCGGGCCTCGAGCGCTACTACCAGATCGCCCGCTGCTTCCGGGACGAGGACCTGCGCGCGGACCGCCAGCCGGAGTTCACCCAGCTCGACGTCGAGGCGAGCTTCGTCGACGAGCAGGACCTGTTCACCCTCGTCGAGGAGCTCATGACGACGCTGTGGTCCGAGCTCCTCGACGTCGACCTCGTGACCCCCTTCCCGCGGCTGTCGTTCACCGAGGCGATGGCGCGCTACGGCACCGACGCGCCCGACACGCGCTTCGACCTCGAGCTCGTCGACCTCGGCGAGGTCTTCGCCGCCACCGAGGTGGGCATCTTCAAGGGCGCCCTGGGCGCCGGCGGGTCGGTCATCGCGGTGCGCCTGCCCGGCGGCGGTGCCCTCACGCGCCGCGAGTTCGACGAGTGGGTGGAGTTCGCGAAGGGCAGGGGTGCCGCCGGGCTCGCCTGGGGTGTCGTCGAGGACAGCGGTGGGCTGCGCAGCCCGCTCGCGAAATTCATGAGCGACGACGAGGTTGCCGGGCTCCTCGCCGCGACGAAGTCCGACCCGGGCGACGCGGTCTTCTTCGGCGCCGGGGCGACTCGGTTCACGCAGGAGCTCATGGGGGCCCTGCGGGTCGCCCTCGCGCGCGCCCGCGGCCTCGTCCCCGAAGGCCATTGGGAGTTCGTGTGGGTGACCGGCTGGCCGCTGTTCGAGTGGAGCGCGGACGAGGGGCGTTGGGACTCCACCCACCACCCTTTCACAGCCCCCGACGACGCGTCCCTCGATCGCCTCGAGGACGCCCCCGGCGAGGCGAGGAGCCGCGCCTACGACCTCGCGCTGAACGGCTCGGAGCTCGGCGGCGGTTCGATCCGCATCCACCGCCGTGACGTCCAGCAACGGGTGTTCCGGCTGCTCGGCATCGACGAGGACGAGGCGGAGGAGAAGTTCGGGTTCCTCCTCGACGCGCTGTCCTACGGGGCGCCGCCGCACGGCGGCATCGCGTTCGGCCTCGACCGCATCGCGATGCTCATGGCCGGCGCGGGGAGCCTTCGTGACGTGATCGCGTTCCCGAAGACCCAGTCGGGCAGCGATCCCATGACCGAGGCGCCGAGCGTTGCCGACCCCGACCTCCTCGCCGACCTGGGGCTGCGTTTGCTGCCCGCGCGCAGGCGGTAGGCCCTTTGGCGATGGACCTCCCTCTTTCCCACCCGTCGTGAGCCGGGCCCGCCCCGGCGCCCTTGCGGGCGGGTTCGTCGCCGTCGTGCTCGCCGTGTCCGTGCCCGCCACCGACCGCGCGACGACCGGTGGCCACACGCTCGGGGACCTGACGTCCGGGACGACGTCCGCCGACGCGGCGGCGGCGCGGGAGCCGGCTCCGCGGCCGCGCCTGGACCGCGCCCGTCCCGATCGCACGGCGGTGCTCCCGTCAACCCACACCGTCGCGCCGGGCGACACGCTGCACCGCGTCGCCGAGCGCTACGCGGTGAGCGCCGGCTCGCTCGCCCGGGCGAACGCGGTGACGATGGTCGACCCCCTGCGACCGGGACAGCGGCTGGTCATCCCGGGCGACGACCCGCTCGAGCTCACCACCCCCGAGGACGTCGCCGCGGCCCGCCTCGCCGTCGAGCACCTGCTCACCGACGCCGCCATGACGTTCGGGCTCGACGTCGCCCTCGTGCAGGGCCTCGCGTGGGTCGAGTCGCGCTGGATGCAACGCGTCGTGTCCTCCCAGGGGGCGATCGGGATCATGCAGGTGCGCCCCCGCACCGGCGAGACGATGGCGCACCAGCTCGGCCGCCCTCTCGACCTCCACGACGTCGGCGACAACGTCACCGCGGGCGCGGCGTACCTCGCGGTGCTGCTCGACCGCCACCACGGTGACCTGCGGGCGGCCCTCGCGGCCTATCACCAGGGACCGGCGTCCGTCCGCCGGCGCGGCTGGCTGCCCGTGACCCGGCGCTACGTCGCCGACGTCCTCGCCGCACAGGAGCGCTTCACGCAGGCCCGCGCCGAGCGGTGAGCCGCCGGCCCACCGCTACGCTCAGCCGGTGACACGGGTCCTGGTTGCCGCCTGGGTGGGCTCCACGAACCTCGGCGACGAGCTGGTGTTCGCAGGCCTTCGTCGCAAGCTCGTCGCCCGGGGCGTGGCGGTCGCCGCGCTCTCCGTCGACCCACGGGGAACCGCCGCCACCCATGGGGTGCAGGCGCTCGACCATCGTGACCTCGGCGGCCTCGTCCACGCGGTCGGCGAGGCCGACGCCGTGGTCTTCGGTGGTGGGGGGCTGCTGCAGGACGAGACGAGCCTGCTGAACCTGCCCTACCACCTGTCCCGGCTCCAGGTCGCGCGGCGGCGGCACACGCCCTTCGCGGTCGTCGGTGTCGGGGCGGGTCGCCTCGACACCCGTCTCGGGCGTGCGCTCGTGCGGCGAGGGCTGCGTAGCGCAGTGGCGGTCAGCGCCCGCGACACCGCCTCGGCACGGCTGCTCGGCGAGGTCGGCGTCGAGGGGGTGCGGGTGAGCGCCGACCTCGCGCTCGCGCTGGACCCTCCGCCGGTGCAGCCGGCCGATCGGCTCGTGGCGTGCCTGCGCCCCTGGTCTGCCGGGCGCAAGCGGGTGCCGGCGGGGCTGCGCGCGGACACCACGCCGCCCGCGGTCGTCCACGCCGCCGCGCGCGGCCTCGACGAGGCTGCGAGCGCGACCGGCCTGCCCGTGCACCTCGTCGCCCTCCAGGCCGACCGCGACGACGCCTTCCACCGCCGCGTCGCCGAGCGCATGCGCACGCCGGCGACCACCGCGTCCCCTTCGCTCGCCGGCGTGCTCGTGGAGGTCGCCCGCTCCCGGGCGGTCGTCGCCATGCGCTACCACGGCGGTATCGGGGCGGTGCTCGGCGGGCGGCCCTGCGTGCTCGTCGGCTACGCGCCGAAGGTCGACGCGCTCGCCGGCGAGCTCGGTCCCGGGGGTGCATTGCTCCCATGGAGTGCGGAGGGCATGACGGGCGTCGCCGGCGCGCTCGGTGGCGTCATGCGGCACGCCGACGCCGTCGTCGAGGCCCGGGAGCGGCTGCGGGCACGTGAGCGCGGCAACGACGCGGTCCTCGACGAGCTCCTCGCTACGGGCGGCGGCGGGCGGGTGCCCTCGTGAGCCGCCGGGTGCTCGGCCTGGCCCGGGGCCTCTACGTGGTCGCGCTCGTCGCGGTCGTCGTATGGCTCGTGTGGTCGCGGCGCGACGACCTCGCCCGCCTCGCCTCCGGTGCGCGTCCCGGCATGCTCGTCGTCGCGCTACTGCTCGGCATCGGTCAGCTCGGCGTGAACGCGGCGTTCTGGGCGAGCGCGCTCGCGGCGCTCGGGGAACGCCAGCGCTGGTCGACGGTGGTCGACGCGACCGCCCGCTCCGTCCCGGCGCGCTACCTGCCGGGCAGCGTGTGGTACGCCCTCGGGCGGGCCGGGCTGCTGCACCGCGCCGGCGCGACGAAGCGCGCGGTGGGAGCCGTTGCGGTGCTCGAGTCGGCGCTGTCCATCGTCGTCGTCATCGCCCTGGGTTCGGCGTTGCTCCTCGCGAGTGGCCGGGTGCCCGCGGCCGGATGGCAGGTCGCCGCCGCATGCGTGACGCTCGCACTGCTCGCGTCCCCCCCGGTCGTGAACGCCCTGCTGCGGCGCGTGGCCCGCTGGCGGGGCGGCAGCGCGCCGTGGCTGTCGTGGCGGCGTCACCTCCGACTGCTGGCCTGGATGGCGGTCTTCTGGTCGTACTCGGCGATGACGTTCAGCGTCTACCTCGCCGCATTCCCCGGCGTGGCGGTCGGCTCGCCCCTCGAGGTCGCCGGCTCCTTCATGCTCGCGTGGGGGGTCGGGTTCCTCGCGCCGTTCGCGCCCCAAGGCGCCGGCGTCTTCGAGGTCACGGTCGCCGCGCTGCTCACCCGCGACGCCGTGGCGGGGGTGGCGGTCATCGTCGCCGGCTACCGGGCGCTCATGGCCGTCCGCGACGCCCTCGCCTTCGCCGCGGCGCACCTGCGCAACGCGACGACGCGCCGGGCAGCCGGCGCTCCGGCGAAGGCGGCCGACCACGGCCACTGACCGCTTCCGGGCCGATGTTTTCACCCCCCGGGAGACCGGTAAGGCTTTCGTCGAGCCCGGTTCGCGCCTCCGCGCGACCGTGCAGGCGCCGCGTTGCGGCGCGGGTCGGGTCTACCGCTGCAATCAACATGAAGGAAAGGGTGCGTCCCTACATGGAAACAACCATCTCCTCTCAACGGGTCCTGGTCGGGAGGGCATTGGCGCTGTTCGGCGCCCTCGCACTGGCATTCGCGTTGCTCGCCGTACCGGCCGCCGCTCAGCAAGGAGACGGGGACGACGTCACGCCGGCCCGCGTCGATGGGCAGAACCGCGTCGAGACCGCCGTGAACATCGCGACGCTGACCTTCGACCGGGCCGACGTGGCCCATCTCGTCTTCGGTGGCGACTACCCCGACGCCCTGGCCGCCTCCTATGCCGCCGGCGTGGTCGACGGCCCGATCCTCATGCCCGCGTCGCGCGACGACGTCGGCGCGATCACGTGGGACGCCCTCGAGGAGCTCGGCGTCGAGCGCGTCCGCCTCGTGGGAGGTGAGGCGGTGCTGTCACCTGCCATCCAGGAGCAGCTTGACGCGCGCGGCTACGAGAATCGCCGGATCGCCGGCACCGACCGCTACGCGACCTCCGCCGAGGTGGCGAAGTTCTATGGCCTCGGCATGGGCGACAACCTCGGCACCGTGGACGGTCACCGCACCGCGGTGATGGCGAGCGGCGCCAACTTCCCCGACGCGCTCGCTGTCGGACCCATCGCCGCCGCGGCCCAACTGCCGCTCGTGCTGACCCCACCGCACCGCGCCGACGCGGAGGTGGACCACGCCCTCGACCTGCTCCACATCGATCGCATCGTGCTCGTCGGAGGAACGGCGGCCGTGTCACCAGCCGTCGAGCGGCACTACCGCGACCTCGGCTTTGCCGTTGAGCGCGTCGCTGGGGCGCACCGGATGGGCACGGCGGCGCTCCTGGCCGACCGGGCCGTGCTGCAGTTCGGCTTCTCGCCCGCCCTTGTCCTGCTCGCCCGCGGTGACGACTTCCCCGACGCGCTGGCCGCGAGCATCCACGGCGCAACCGCCGGCGCCCCCATCCTGCTCACGCAGAGCCCGGCGGTCCTCGGCCAGCCCACCTCGACGTGGCTCGCCCGCAGCTGCCCCGACATCGACGTGGTCCGCGCCCTCGGTGGGGACGCAGCGATCCGCCCCGCTACGCTGCGGGCCGCGGTCGAGGCGGCGCGAAGCTGCCGCCAGCCGGTCGGCTCATCGGGTCTCGCCGAGCGCCAGGCCGTCGGCGACTTCACCGATCTCGTCGACGTCCACGCGTCCGCCCACACCGGCTTCGACCGCATCGTGCTCGAGTTCGCCGGTGCGGAGCACCCCGCGTGGCCGGTGAGGTGGACGGACGAGCCGCGCTACCAGCCGGCCGATCAGCCCGCCGAGGGGTCGAGGGCAATGCCTTCTCGAGGTGAGCGTGAGCGCGAGTGACGCGCCGGCTACCAGCCGAAGCCGAGCGCGCGGGCGAGGAAGCTCGCCATCTGGTCGCGGGTGACCGCGAGACGGGGGCAGTAGCGGTCGGGGGAGCAGCCGGCGGTGACGCCGCGGGCTGCCACGGCGTTGATGCGGGTGCGGTGCACCGACCCGCGGGTGTCGGCGAAGCGGTCCTGGTTGCTCTCGCCGAGGTCGAACGCGCGCGCGATGAACGTGGCCATCTGGTCGCGGGTGACGGTCGCGCCCGGCGCATAGCGCCGCGGGGCGACGCCCTGGGCGATCCCCGCCGCGGCGACGGCATTGACGGCGTCGCGGTGCGCCGAGCCGCGAGGCACGTCGTCGAAGCGGTCGGGCGCCTGCGGGTCGAGCGGCAGGTTCAGCGCACGGGCGATGAACGTCGCCATCTGGTCGCGACGGACTCCGGCGCGGGGGTCGTAGGTGCCGTCGGCGCGGCCGGTCGTGACGCGCCGCTCGGCGATGGCGGCCACGTTGTAGGCGTGCGGCGAGCTTGACGCCACGTCGGGGAACGCGGTGAAGCCGATGACCCCCACCTGCTGGGACGGCGGCGGCGCGCCGGCGTTGCGCAGGGCCAGGAAGACCTCTGCTCCCGCGACCCGCACGGTGCTGCCCTGGAAGCGCCGGTCGACCACCCGCCGGCCGTCGGCCGCCCAGCCGGACACCGAAAGCGCCAGGGGTGTCCCGCCGATGGTGCGCGCGGCGACGTCGACCTCGGTGACCGTCACCAGCCCCACGAGGTCGGCGAGCACGGCGTGGGGAAGCTCGTGGCTCCACGCCGCCTGGGGGTTCGTTCCCGCGAGCCGGGGGTCGCTGACCCACGGGTCCGTGACGCTCCGCAGGTGCGGCAGCGACCGGCCGCCGAAGGCCCACGACTCCTCCATGTTCTCGCTGCGGCCGCCGTGGGAGCGCGCATAGACGGCATCGACGAGCTGCCCGCCGGCCGTCACCGCCTGCCCCGTCGTGGAGGTGACCGCCTCCCTCCAGGCGCCGGCCTGCGGGTCGGCCTCCCGCGCGTAGCCGGCGTAGCTCTGGTCGGGTGGCGTGAGCCCCACGTGGCAGCCGCACTCCCCGCGAGGCCCCGCCGCCAGGCGCTGGGCCGCGACGGTGCGGGAAACGACCGCCTGGGCCCGTAACGCCTCGAGGCCCCACCCGGCGGGCATCTCGTCGACGCCGAGGAGGTACTCCTCCAGCGGCAGGGCGAGCAGCGGATCCAGCCGCCCGCTGGCCTCGTCACGGGTGACCGTCACGACCCCGCGGTTGACGGCGCCGTCCGCCGGGGTGTCGCTCCCGGCGATCTGCGGCAGCCGCAGCGCGGGGGCGCCGCCGGTGGGGTAGCGCACCGTCACCGGGCCCGGGCCACGAGCGACGGTCCTGCCGCCCGCGTCCTGCAACGCGAAGCCCGGCGGTCGCAGGATGGCCACACCGGGGTCGTGGACGAGCGTCCAGGTCTGGCCGGCCGCCACCCGCGCCGGGCCAGCCTCGGCGGCGAGCGCGACGTCGACCCCGCCGTCGGAGCCCCCGAGCGCGGTCAGCCGCAGCACCGTCGGGTCACTGACCCGGGCGTTGGCGTGGAAGAGCCCGACGCGCAGGGGCTCGGTCGTCGCGGTGGCGGTCTGCGGGGCGATCTGGACGTCGGTGTAGAAGTGCTGGAGGATTCCCACGTGGTTGCGACCCGCGAGGGCGAGCGCCCGTGCGCCCCACTGGCTCAGCCCGACGCTGTGCCCCTCGCCGCTGCCGTGCAGCGTGAAAGGGGGTGCCGGACGGGCGGCGTCCTGCCCGCCGGCCGGTCCGGCGAGCAACGCCACGGCCAGCGCGGCCGCGAGCAGCCCACCACACAAGCCGCGCACCGCGACCATGAACGCAGCCACGAGAGACCCTTCCGCCCGGCGAGGGCGAGCCGTCGCCCGCCGTCGGTGAGACAGCGATCGCGCCCCGTTCAGGCTAGCGGGCGGCCCGTCGGCCGCAAGGCGCCGCCCTTCAGCCGTCGACCGCGGCGAGGAGCGTGTCGAGGATCTCCTTCGACGGGGTGAGGTCCGGCGTGAAGGCGTCGCGGCGGTAGCGCCCCGGGTCGGCGAGGAACGCGTCGACGACGGCGGGCTCGTAGTGGGACAGCACGACGTTGCCGCCGAGGCCGTCGGGGCGTTCCGAGCGCAGCCGCCAGAGAAGGGTCGGCACGCCGAGCAGCGCGCACTCCTCCTGGATCGACCCGCCGTCGGTGATGACGAACGGCGCGGTGTGGAGCAGGCGGGTGAACACGAAGTGGGGGAGCAGGGGGCTGAGCTCCACACCGGCTTCCCGCAGCAGCTGGTCCCCGCCGGTCCGTGCGAGGGTCTGGACGGTGGGGCCGTGCAGGACGAACCGTACCGGGTGGCTCTCGGCGATCCGCAGGACGAGGCGGATCATCCCGTCGACACGCCGCCGGTTGCGGAGGTTCTCGACGCGGTGCATCGTCACGACGACCGGTCCCGACCCGGGCGGGCTGACCGCGCGCAGCCCGTGGCGCAGCGCCTCGATGACGGTGTTGCCGCCGAGGGGGATCACCCGGCCGCGCAGCCGCATCGACCGCAGGTTGGCGAGCGCGGCCCGGTCGGGCGCGAACAACAGCTGCGACAGGCGCATCACCCACAGCCGGATGAGCTCCTCCGGGAACGGGTTGAGCAGGCTGTGGCTGCGCAGCCCCGCCTCGAGATGGGCCACCTGCAACCCGGCCCGGCGCGCCATGAGGGCGGCGAGCAGCGTCGACGGTGTGTCGCCGTGGACAACGCACACCCCGCCGGCGCCGCCGAACACCTCTGCGCGCAGCCGTGCGGGGGAACGCAGCCGCGTCGTGAGCCGCCCCGACCAGAGGAGTGCGTGACCGATGGTGTCGACGTCCTCCTTGCCCCCGAGGACGTAGTCGGGGTGGCGCACGCCGAGGTCGGCGCGCATCGTCACCGACAGGCGCGCGTGCTGGCCCGAGTCGATCAGCCGGTAGTCCACGCCCTGGTCGTCCATCAGCCGCAGCAAGGGTGCGGTCTTGATGTATTGGGCCTTCGTGCCAAGGAAGACGTGGATGCGCTTCACGGTGCGACAAGCCTAACCGCAGGCACCCGCTGATCGGGCGAGGCCTACCAGCCCTCGCCGAGACCGCGGGCGAGGAAGGAGGCCATCTGCCCCCGGGTGACGACGTTGCGGGGGCAGAAGCGGTTCGCCGCGCAGCCGGCGGTGATGCCCCGGGCGGCCACGCGGTTGATGGCGTCGCGGTGCGGGGAGCTCGCGGGCACGTCGGTGAACCCCTGGTCGCCGGCGCCGGGCAGGTTGAACCCGCGGGACAGGAACGAGGCCATCTGGTCACGGGTGACGCCGTTGCGGGCGCAGAACAGCGTGCCGTCGGCGTTGCAGCCGCCGCTGATGCCCTCACGGGCGATCGCGTTGATCGCCGCGCGGTGGGGGTTGCCGGCGATGTCGCGGAACCGGTCGGGCTCGTTGGCGTCCACGCGCAGGCCCAGCGCGCGGGCCAGGAACGTGGCCATCTGCGCGCGGGTGACGTGGGCGGTGGGGCAGTAGCGCGGGGGATCGGCGGCGTCACAGCCCTGCGTGACCCCGCGTTCGGCGATGACCCAGATGTTGAACTCGTGGGGTGAGCCGTCGTCGTCCGCGAAGGGCGAGACGCTGAGCGACCGGATCTGCTGGCTGCGGACGAACGGCTGGCCGTCGCGGGAGGGCCAGCGCATCCGCAGCGTCGCTCCGGCGTTCTTCTCGCCGGTGAACGTGCGCACGACGCGCTCGCCGGAGGCGGTCCAGCCGTGGACCGCCAGCGTCCGGGGGGTGCCGCCCTCGGTGCGGTCGCGCACGGCGACGCTCGCGATGTGCTCCACGCCGGTCTCGTCGCGGACGACCCGCACGAGCTCGCTGTTGCTCACCGTGGCCGTCCAGGCCGCGTAGGGGTTGCCGCCGCCGAGCGACCACGGGTCGTCGACGCTGCGCAGGTACGGGAACGTGCTCGTCGACTGGTTGAAGGCCCAGGAGTCCTGGACGTTCTCGGTGCGGCCGCCGTGCGACGAGGAGTAGGAGGTCTCCGCGAGGCTGCCCCCGTAGGTGACGACCTGGCGCGCGGTCGAGTCGACGGCCTGGACCCAGCGGCTGCCGTCCGGGCCGCCCTCCTTCGCCCAGCCCGCGTAAGCCTGTGTGCGCGGTGTCGCGTCGAGGTGCCAGGCGCCGCCCCTGCGGACCCGGCGGCTCGCGTAGGTGCGCCCGGCGATCGCCTGTGCCTGCAAGGCGGCCATCTCCCAGCTGGAGGGCATCTCGGCGAGGCCGCGCAGGTAGAGCTCCAGCGGCAGGTGCAGGATCGGCCGCATGCGCTGGGCGGCGCCGTCCCAGGTGACGGCCACGTAGCCCCACTGGTAGGCGCCCAGCGGGGAGCCGGAGCTGCACCCCAGCTGCGGCAGGCAGAGCAGCCCCGGGTTCGGGCCGCCGGGCGGCGCGACGGCGAGCTGGACCGGTCCCGGCCCCCGCTCGATCGGGGCGCCCGCCGCGTCGTGGAGGACGTACGCGGCGCCGTCGTGGGTCAGGGTCCAGGCCTGCTCCGGCGGCGGCAGGGCGCGCACCCCACGGTCGTCCCCGAGACGCACCGTCGCCGCCGTCGAGGGGCCGGCGGCCCCGTTGCGGCCCCGGGCGGCCAGGCGCACGTGCCGGGCGCCCTCGCCGTCGACGCGGCTCTCGAACAGCTCGACCCGCGTCTCGCTGGAGGGGTCGAGCGAGCCCCCTGTACCGACGGTGACGCCGGGATAGTAGTGGGTCAGGATCTGCCCGACGCTGCGGCCGGCCTGCGCCTGCGCGCGCGCGCCGTACTGGCTCATGCCCACGCTGTGGCCCCAGCCGGAACCCCGCATGGTCACGTTCGGGGTGCGGCCCGGCACCCTCGCCGGCGCGACCGCGTCGGCGTCGGCGGGCAGGAGGCCCTCGACGACGTCGCGCACCAGGTCGGGCTGCGCCGTCGCCGGCGGGACGGCGACGAGCGCGAGAAGGACGGTCAGTGCGGTCAGCGCACGCCGGCTGGCGAAAGGTGTCACGCAGGGGATCCTTGAGCGGGAGCCTTCTGATCCGGCGCAGTGTACGTCCCGTCCGCGATCGGGAGGCCTCCCCACGGGCCGGTGGCCGCGGGGGATGCCCTGGTCCCCCGAGACCCCTTGTCCAGATGTCCGGCTGCGCCCCGTAGGGGATACTTGGCGTAGAGCCACGATCCGGGTTAGGGTGCCCCCTGCCCGATCCATGGTGTCGGGTCCCACGTGAGCGAACGACGTCGGTAGTACGCGTCCGTACCGCGGTGGGTCGAGCGCACGTCGCGCCTGACCATTGGACCGACATGCCGGAGGTTTTTCCTCCGGAACCCGCACGCACGACGCTGGTTGGAACGTCCTAGCAACGACGCGCCCCGTGTGCGTCGCGCCGCCGACTGGCGTTGAAGTCGGGCACAGCAGCACACCTTTGGCTTAGGAGGCCCTTTCATGACAGTGACGGACCGCTTCAGCGGGTCTGCTCTGCGCTTCCTGGCCGTACTGGGAGCAATGGCGGTTGCGTTCGCCTTGCTGCCCCAGACGGCCGGCGCGCAAGAGCCGCCTGCGGACCCACTCAACGCTTGCCCGGAGAACGCGCCGGCGGCGGGATTCACCGACCGCGGCAACATCCCCCAGGTACACCGCGCGAACGTCGACTGCGCGGCGCACTTCGGCATCGTCCGCGGGTTCGCCGACAACACCTACCGGCCCCGTCTGCAGGTCCGTCGTGACCAGATGGCCTCGTTCATCGCCCTGACGCTCGACGCGGCCGGCGTCGACCTTCCGGCGGGCAACCCCAACACCTTCACCGACGTGCCTGCCACCAACGTGCACGCGGACAACATCAACCGCCTCGCGGCAGCCGGCATCGTCGAGGGCGGCCCCGTCGGCCGCTCGACCAACCAGTACGGGCCCGAGCTCCGCACGCGGCGTGACCAGATGGCCTCCTTCCTCATGCGCGCGGCTGGCTTCGCCCTTCAGAACAACGTCAACGCGTTCGACTCGACCACCCAGCAGTTCACCGACGTGCCCGCGGGCAACGTCCACTTCCGCAAGGTCAATGCCGCCGCCGAGAACCGCATCGCGCTCGGCACCGGCGGCGGCCTCTACCAGCCGCGCCTGGAGACCCGACGTGACCAGATGGCCTCCTTCGTGGTGCGCCTGCTGAACTTCATCCTCACGGACGGTCCCCGCCCGCCCGGCGCCCCCACCATGGCGGTGACGATCGGCCAGTGCGTGGTCGGCCAGCCGACGACGGTGACGGCGACCATCACCCAGGCCGGTCAGGGAGTCCAGAACAGGACCGTGAACTTCACGGTCACGGGCCCGGCGACACCGCAGACGGCGACCGCTCTGACGAGCCCTGCCGGCCAGGCGCAGTTCCAGCTCACCGCGACGGCGCCCGAGACGGTCACGGTGACCGCGACGAGCCCGGCGCCCCCGGACGGCCAGCAGCTCCAGGCGACGGCGTCGGTCCGCTGCACGCCGCCGGCAGTCACCGGCCCGATCACCCTCGACCAGGCGACCGCGCCGCAGGGCGGCGTCATCACCGGCCGGGTAGACAACCCGGGTGCGATCCAGTCGATCGTCGTGACCGGATGCGGCTTCCAGAACGAGCAGGTCAACCTTGATGCGGAGGGGCGGTTCACCTTGAACATCCCCGCCGGGCAGGCAGCCGGTGCGTGCCCGCTGGTGTTCACCATCCGGTACACCGACGGGACGGTCCAGACGCAGACGGTCAACTTCACCGTCACCGAGGCCGCACGTCAGCGCACGAACGGCCCTGACCTCATCAGCGCCACGGCGAACCCCACGGCGAACACGGTGATCTACCAGTTCGACGCGAACATCACCGGTGCCGCACCGGACCCGGCGTTGTTCCAGGTCTACAACGCCGCCGGGCAGGTCTTCCGGCCGACGGCCGTGCAGATCCGGCCCGACAACCAGTCGGTGATCGCCCAGTTCGGCACGGGCATCGTCGGGACGGCGGTGCGTGCCACCGTCCGCGCTGGTGCGGTCCAGGACCCGCAGGGTCGCTTCGCCTACCCGCAGGACGCGCCGCTGCGCGCGCCTGAGCAGCTCGCGGGGCGCACGGCCGCGCCGGACCTCGAGACCGTCGGCAACATCCGTGTGGTCGGCGGCCTCGTCGTGGCCGACTTCCGCTTCGACCAGCCGGTGCTCAACGTCGCCGGCGGCTTCGGCGACATCGATGAGCAGCGCTTCTACCTCATCGACTCCGACGGCGTGGAATGGCAGGGCGGTGCCGTGACGGCGATCTCCGCAGACGCGCGGACGGTCACGGTCGCGTTCGCCCCGCCGGTCTTCCTGCCGACCGACGCCGTGCGGCGCGGAGCGGTCGACCCGGGTGCGGTGACGAGCAACCAGACCGCCGTTGCCGAGCGCCGGACGAACGTCCTGCAGGCGCATGACGTGACGGCGGGCGGCACCCGCACGCCCGACCTCGTCAACGCGACGGTGACCGGCCCGAACCAGGTGTCCTACCGGTTCGACACGGCTGTCGAGCAGTTCACCGTGGTCGCGAACCGGTTCCGGGTCTACACCTCGGCCGGCAACGCGAACCTCGTCGCCGTCGCAGGGCAGCCGAGCACGCCGACGGCCAACCCGATCGGTGCACCAGGTACACCGGGCCTTGCGCCGGAAGGTGACGGCGAGGTCAGCGCGACGACGTGCACCCGCTCAATTGCGGACACCGCGGTCGTCGACTGCACCTTCGCCGTTGGCACTGTGGCCCAGGCCGTCGGTGCGAGCGTCGAGCCGGGTGCGGTGACGCAGGTCGGCGCTGGTGCGCCGGGTGCAATCAACGTGCGTGACGAGGTGGCGCTGCAGAACATCGTGGCGGTCGCCGGGCGCACCGCGATTCCCGACCTCGTCGGGGTGACCGCGACGATCGACGAGCTCGGCAACAACCGCGTGGAGTACCAGTTCGACCAGGACGCCACGGCTGTGCCCACCGCCTCGCTGTTCCTCGTCAACCAGGAGGGCGTCATCTTCGTCCCGGTCGCCGAGGGTGCTCTCGCGCCGGGCGCGCCCGCCGGGGCGGTCTGCACGCGTACGATGCAGGACGCCAACCGGACCATCCGGTTGCAGAACTGCTTCACGAACGCGCAGGTGCAGACGTCGGTGCTCGGCTCCACCCAGCCGGGCATCGTCGCAGCCGGTACGGCGCCCACGCACACGGAGGGTGCGGCCACGGCAGTTCGCAGCTAACCGCGAGCAGCGCCGCTCTCCACTGAGGAGAGCCGAGGCCCCGGTCCCCACGGACCGGGGCCTCGCTGCTTTCCGGCGCTTGTGAACGATGGGGGTGGTCGGTGGCCCACCGAGGGGGCCAGCGCCTCGTCGTCCGGCCGAGCCCTTGGCCCCCGCACCAGCACCACGGATACGTGCGACGAGCCTGTGTCGCAAGGGTCCCTGCGGTCAGCGCAAATCGCTTCACGCGTCTTCAGGCTGAGCGCTCTCGCGCCGACACCTTCAGCGTCCGCCGCCACCCCACGCTGAAGGACCTCCGCACATGCCCGTCAACCGCTCGGCGCCCTTGCGTGCTGCCTCTGTTCTCGCGCTGCTCCTCGCCACCGCGCTCGCCGCCGTGCTCCTGCCACTGCCCCCGGCGCAGGCCGCCGCGGGGCCGGCCATAGGCGGCGTCGTCCCGGGGCGCTACCTCGTGACCGTCCGTCCTGACGCGGCGATCCACGCGGTCGTCCACGCGCTCGCGTCCAAGGGCGGCCGTGTGGAGCGGGTCCACGACGAGGCCCTGCACGGGCTGACGGTCCGCATGGACGCCGCCACCGCCCGCGGTGTCGCCGCGGACCCGCGCGTCGACAGCGTGGAGGCTGACCGCTGGGTGCGTGTGGCTTCGGCGACGCAGTTCTTCGCGCCCTGGGGGCTTGACCGCGTCGACCAGCGGGCGCTGCCGCTGTCGGCCACCTACACGTGGGCGAACAACGGAGCGGGGGTGCGCGTCTACGTCGTGGACACCGGCGTCCGAGCCACGCACACCGACTTCGGAGGCCGCGTCGTCGCGGGCTTCGATGCGCTCGGGGCCGGGACGACCGAGGACTGCAACGGGCACGGCACGCACGTCGCGGGCACGGTCGCGGGCGCCCATCACGGGGTCGCGAAGGGTGCGACCATCGTCCCCGTGCGTGTGCTGGGCTGCGACGGTTGGGGCACCCTCTCGTCGGTCGTCGCCGGAGTCGAGTGGATCACCGCCAACCGTCCCCCCGGGCAGCCGGCGGTAGCGAACCTCAGCATCGGCGGCGGCGCCAGCGCCGCCCTCGACACCGCCGTCACGAACTCCATCGCGAGCGGCGTGACCTTTGTCGTTGCGGCCGGCAACAGCAACACCGACGCCTGCACCACCTCGCCGGCCCGGGTTGGTGCAGCCCTCACGGTGGGGGCGACGACGCGGAGCGACGCGCGCGCTGCCTACTCGAACTGGGGCAGCTGCGTGAAACTGTTCGCTCCCGGCTCCGGCGTCGTCTCGGCGTACCACACGAGCACAAGTGCCACGGCGACCATGAGCGGCACGTCCATGGCTGCGCCGCACGTTGCGGGCGCCGCCGCGCTGCTCCTCGCGAGCTCTCCTCAGGCAACCCCCGCCCAGGTTCATGACCGACTGCTCGCCGCCGCCACGGCCGGCGTGGTCTCGGGTGCGGGTCTCCTCTCGCCGAACCGGTTGCTGTTCACCGGCGCGACGGCGACGGCTCCTGTCGCGGACCCTGTCCCGTCCACGGAACCGGCCCCGGCGCCCGCTCCTGCTCCGGCGCCGCCTCCCCCGCCCCCGGAGGTCGTGACCGTTCCGGGCGCCCCGACCGGCGTGACCGCCGTCGCCCGGAGTGGTGCTGCCGACGTCGCCTGGACCGCGCCCTCCAACGGCGGTGCCCCGATCAGCCGCTACACGGTTCGTGCCCACATGGCGGCCTTCGGTGGAAGGGTCACCACGACGGTAACCGTCTCCGGCAACGCGACCAGTGTCCGCGTGCCCGGCTTGTGGGGGGGTACCGCCTACTACTTCACCGTGGCTGCGGAGAACAGCGCCGGCGTCGGGGCGTTCTCCGCCCCGAGCAACACCGTCACCGCCGCCTGGTAGTTCCCTTCAGGTGGGGCGCGTTCGCGCCGACACCTTCAGTATCTCAACGCTGAAGGAGCCCTTGGATGCCCCTGACCTCGTCGGCCGGGTCCCGCCCCGCCGCCCTCGCCGCCGCTCTTGTCGCCGCCGCCGTTGCGGTGGCGCTTTTGCCCGGGGCGCCCGCCTGGGCCGTAGACGGCCGCCCGCCGGTAGCCGGTGAGGTCCTGCCCGGCCGCTACATCGTCACCGTGCGTCCCGACGTGGCGCTGCGTGCCGTCGTGGACAGCGTGGGCGCCCGTGGCGGGCGGGCGGAGCGGTTCCACACGCGCGCCCTGCACGGGTTCACCGCCCGCATCGACGCCGCCACCGCCCGCGACCTCGCCGCCAACCCCCGGGTCGTGCGCGTCGAGGCCGACCGGTGGGTGCGCCTCGAGTCATCCACGCAGACTTCCCCGCCGTGGGGCCTCGACCGTGTCGACCAGCGGGCGCTGCCCCTTTCGGCCACCTACAGCTGGGTGAAGGACGGGGCGGGAGTGCGCGTCTACGTCGTGGACACCGGCGTCCGCTCGACGCACAGCGACTTCGGCGGCCGCGTGGCCGCGGGCTTCGACGCGCTCGGCGGCGCCACGACCGAGGACTGCAACGGACATGGCACCCACGTGGCCGGGACCGTCGCCGGCGCCCGCCACGGCGTGGCGAAGGAGGCGACCATCGTCCCCGTGCGGGTGCTTGGCTGCGACGGCTCCGGTCTGTTGTCGTCGGTCATCGCCGGCGTCGACTGGATCACCGCCAACCGCCCCGCCGGCCAGCCCGCGGTCGCGAACCTCAGCCTCGGCGGGGGCGCCAGCGCGACCCTCGACAGCGCGGTCGCCAACTCCATCGCGAGCGGGATCACCTACGTGGTCGCCGCGGGCAACAGCAACACCGACGCCTGCAACGCCTCGCCCGCGCGTGTGGGTCCGGCGCTCACCGTCGCCGCGACGACGTCCACCGACGCCCGGGCGACCTACTCGAGCTGGGGTTCCTGCCTCGACCTGTTCGCGCCCGGCTCCGGGATCGCCTCGGCCTACCACACGAGCGACACCGCGACGGCGACGATGAGCGGCACCTCCATGGCCGCACCCCACGTCGCCGGCGCCGCCGCCCTTCTGCTCGCCGCCTCGCCACAGGCCAGTCCCGCCCAGGTCGGCGAGACGCTGCTCGCCGCGACGACGACCGGGGTGGTGACGGATGGCGGCACCGGCTCGCCCAACCGCCTGCTGTTCACCGGCCCCACGACGACCGTCACCCGACCCGACGCCCCCAGCGGCGTGCGGGCCGTCGCCCAGCGCAGCGCCGCCGACGTCAGCTGGACCGCGCCCGCCGACGGCGGCGCGCCGATCACCCGCTACACGGTGCGCGCCCACCAGGCCCGCAACGGCGCGGTCGCCCGGACCGTCACGGTCGCCGGCACCGCGACGAGCGTGCGGGTGACAAGCCTGAAGGCCGGCACCGCCTACTACTTCACCGTCGCCGCCGAGAACAGCGCCGGCCTCGGCGCCTTCTCCGCCCCGAGCAACACCGTCACCCCGATGCGGTAGCCGCGAGGGCCCCGCGGTCCTGGGGACAGCGAGCCCGAGCTGTCGCAGCCTCCTGCGATCCTGACGGCATTGAACCGTCCGGCGTCAGGAGCCATCATGGACCACGATCGCAACCACGACGACGAGATCCGCGAGCTGCACGATGGCCTCGCCCGCCACCTGGGGGAGCGCACCGCGGCACTGCTGATGAAACGGGTGATGGCGATGGAGGGACGCGACTGGGTCACCTCCCGCGAGCTGTCCGAGCTCGGCGCCGCCGTCATGGCCCGCTTCGAGCAGGTCGACGCCCGCTTCGAGCAGGTCGACGCCCGCTTCGAGCAGGTCGACGCCCGCTTCGAGCAGGTCGACGCCCGCTTCGAGCAGGTCGACGCCCGCTTCGAGCGGGTCGAGGCCCGCATGGAGGAGGGCTTCGCCCGGATCGACGAGCGCATCGACGCGCGCCGGGAGTTCGACGACGCGCGCTTTGCGATGCTCGCCGGCCGTGTCGACAACGGCTTCGACCGCGTCCAGAGCGACCTGCGCGGCCAGCTGCTCGCCGCGGTCACCACGCAGACCCGGACGCTGCTGTTCGCACTCCTTGGCTCCTTCGCCGTCTACAGCGGCCTGACGCTGTCGCTGCTGCGCTGAGGCCGGGGCCATCCGCTAGCCCGCGTTGGCGCCTCCTTCGCGCAGTCCGCCCGGTTCGGCAAGCGCGCGCAGCCGGTCATCCCAGGCGATGGTCCGAACGGATTTCTTGCGTTTCGGCGTTTCGCCTGATCGACTTCGGGCAGGTAGGTGGCAGCCTTGCTACGGCCAGTGACGAGCCGGCGCGATCCCCCAGGACCAGCTGACGGGGCTTTCGCGTTGCCGTCAGCCGGCCTGGAACGGAGAAGCTCTTGATGATGGCAACTGCCCAGGACCGCATGGCGCTGCTGCGCTACCTCGCCGTCTTCGCCGCTGCAGCGATGATGCTCACCTTGCTGCCGCGGGTGGGCCCCGCGCATGGGCAGGACGCGCCGGAGGATCCCACCGACGCCTGCCCGATCAACGCACCTGCTGCGGCCTTCACCGACCGAGCGCGCATCCCTGACGCGCATCGGGCGAACGTCGACTGCGCCGCGCACTTCGAGATCGTCCGGGGCTTCCCCGACAACACCTATCGGCCCCGTCTGCAGGTACGTCGTGACCAGATGGCGACGTTCATCGCGGAGACGCTCGACGCGGCCGGTGTCGCCCTGCCGGCGGGCACCGCCAACACGTTCACCGACGTGCCCGCCACGAACGTGCACGCCAACAACATCAACCGTCTCGCGGCAGCCGGCATCGTCGAGGGCGGCCCGCTGGGTCTTCCGGGCAACCGGTACGGGGTGGAGCTGCGCACGAGGCGTGACCAGATGGCGACCTTCCTCATGCGCGCCGCCGGCTACGCGTTCGCCGACGACCCCGACGCGTTCGACTCGACCGTGCAGCAGTTCACCGACGTGCCGGTGGGCAACGTGCACTTCCAGAAGGTGAACGGCGCCGCGGTCGCCGGGCTCGCCGAGGGCATCGGTGGCGGGCTGTTCGCGCCCCGCCGGGAGACCCGACGCGACCAGATGGCCACTTTCGTCGTCCGCCTGCTGAACTTCCTCGTCGTGCCGGCCATCGTCGCGCTCGACGCGCCGCCGACCAGGGCCATAGCCCAGACGGCCACGGCGACCGCGACGGTGCTCAGCCAGCTCGGCCCGGCGGTCCAGGGGGTGGTGGTGACGTTCGTGGCCACCGGCACGGTGACGGTCATCCCGCCGGTGCCGCAGACGGCCACGACGAACGCCAACGGCCAGGCCTTCTTCGACTACACGAGCGTGGAGACCGGCACGGTGACGGTCACGGCCTCCGTCGGCGACCCCGGCGTCAACTTCGCCTTCGAAATCGCGCCGGAGAGCGTGCAGACGCAGTTCGTCGCGCCCGACATCGGCCTCCTCGGTGGCGTGGTCAGCCGCATAGCGGCCGTATTCAGCTAGCGCGAGCCACTGACGCTGCGATGAAGCCCCGGCACTTCGCCGGGGCTTCATCCTGCTGACGGCGGACACACGGGTAGAATCCATCCCCATGCAGTTCGTCGCCCGGACGCTGCGCTGGCAGCGTTGGCTCCTCGCAGGCCTGCTCGTCGCCGGGGCGCTGATCTTCAGCCGCGCCACCTACGACGTCTTCAACACGACGAAGGCGACGGTCATCACCCTCGGTGCCTTCGCCACCTTGGCTGTGGGCGTCGTGCGCGTCGCGCGCACGCGCCGTGCCGTCCTGCCCGTCACCCGTGTGTGGCTGGCGGTCGGCGCGTTCCTGCTCGCCGCACTCGTCGCGACGCTCGTGTCGCCCACCCCCCTGTGGTCCATGGTCGGGCACCCCGGTCGTCACACCGGCCTGGCCATGTACACGGTCTACGCCGTGCTCTTCGGCGTCGCGCTGCGCCTCTACCGCGACCACTCCCCGGCGCACCTCGCCAAGGCCCTGCTCGCCGCGGCGGTGCCCGTGAGCGTGTACGGCCTCGCCCAGGCGGCGGGGATCGAACCCTACGGCTGGAACCCCGTGGAGGGCGGCCCTCAGGTCTTCGCCACGTTCGGCAACGCGAACTTCTTCTCCGCCTGGCTGGGCATCGTCACCCCCCTGGCGGTGTGGGGAGCGCTCACCCACACCTGGGCCCCCGGGTGGCGGGCCGGCAGCGGACTGCTCGCGCTTCTGTCCGTCGGGGCCTGCTTTGCGTCGAACTCCCTGCAGGGCGTCGGGGCGGCGGTGCTCGGCAGCACGCTCGTCGCGACGGTGTGGCTGCTCACCACCGGCGGGAGGGTCGGCCGCCTTCGCGTGGCCGGCGGCGGGCTCGCCGCGGTCGGGCTGCTCGCCGTCGGCGTGGGCACCGGCGGCGGCCCGTTCGCCGCGGTGCGCCGGGGCGCGGCCGCGAGCCTCGCAAGCCGGGTGCCGAAGTGGGAGGTCGCCCTCGCGATGTTCCGCGACCGCCCGCTCACGGGGTTCGGCCTCGGGGACTACGCCGGCTGGTACCACACCTACCGGCCTGAGGCGGTCGCCGCCCGGGACGGACTCGCACGCGCCGTCGACGCCCCCCACAGCGTCCCGCTCGACATGCTCGCCAGCGGTGGCCTGCTCCTGTTCGTCACGTACCTCGCGTTCGTCGTGCTCACCGGCGTGGCGCTCGTGCGCGGACTGCGCCGCACGGGCGGGGAGGAGCGCCTGCTCTTCGCCGCGTTCGGCGGGGCCTGGGTGGCCTACCAGGCGCAGGCGCTCGTCTCCATCGACGTGCCGCCGCTCGCATCGCTGCACTGGGTCATCGCCGGGATCATCGTCGCGGTCGGGACCCGGCCGCCCTTGCGGGAATGGGTGCTGCCGGGCGCCCCGGCTCTGCCGGCGGCCCGGCCGGGCCGCAAGCGCAAGGCGCAGCCGAAGACCGTACCGCTCGCACCCGCCCCCCCGGCGGTGATCGGGGGGCTCGTCGTCGCGCTCCTCGCCGGAGCATGGGTGACGACGCTCCCCCTGCGCGCCGACGCGGCGGCGATGGACGGCGTGCGCCACAGCGCCACGGGCAGCACCCGCGGCGCCACGGACAGCTACCGCCGCGCCGCCGACCTCGCCCCCTGGGAGCCGCGGTACCCCTCCATGCTCGGGGGTGCCCTGAACGAGCTCGGCCTCGAGGAGCGGGCATACGAGGCCTACCAGGAGGCGGTCGACCGCGACCCGCGCGGCCTCACGAACGTGATGAACCTCGCCCGCGTCGCGGTGAGCATCGATCGCCACGAGGAGGCGGCCCACTGGTACGCCCGCGCCCTCGAGCTCGACCCCTCCACGCCCATCATCCTCGTCGAGGTGGGCCGGTACTGGTTGGCGCAGGGCGACGTCACCGACGCGAACGCGCTGCTCGAGCGGGCGGTGCACCTGCGCGGCGACCAGGCCGACTGGTGGGTCGCGCTCGGTGAGGCGCGCTCGGCCGACGGCGACGACGAGGGGGCGAAAGAGGCCTTCGAGCGTGCGCTCGAGCTCAACCCCGCTCACGAGGGGGCCGTGCAGGCGCTCGAACGCCTCGCCTGACGGCGCGGGGACCGGTCGACTTGTGGGAACGCCTGTGGGAGACTGCGGCCATCCATGAAGCGAGACGCCGGCTCCCGCACCGGCCGTCGGCCCGCGCCACCCGGCCAGCCCCGGCTGCTCACCCGCCTGCGCGCGGGCGGCTTCCGGCTGCTCATGGCCGCGGACGCTGCGGCGCTGCTCGTCGTGATGGTCGGCGTCAACCTCGTGCGCTTCGGCACGAGCTGGCCGACCTACCCGCTCAGCACCTACGCGTTGGGGTTCGTCGGCGCGACCGCCATCCATCTCGTCGTCTACTACTTCGGCGGGCTGTACGAGCCCGAGCAGCGCCTCGGCGTGCGGCCCGCCCTGCCGCGCGTGGCGATGCTCACCGCCCTCGCGGTCCTGCTCGTCGCCGCGGTGTGGCTCGCGGTCGGCCGCTACCCGGGCGGACGGGCCAACCTCGTCGCCCTGCTCGTGCTCGGCTCCCTCGCCCTGACGGGCAACCGCCACCTCGCGCGGAGCCTGCGCGTGCAGCGGGAGGGGCCACCACGGGTGCTGCTCGTCGGCCCGCCCGACGACGTGAACCTCGCGCGGAGCCACCTGCGCGACTACGACCGCACCACGATCGTCGTCGGCTACACCGGGAGCCGCGGTTCCCTGCTCGAGGCCGTCGAGGACACCGACGCGACCGACGTGCTGCTGCTCACCGGCCGCATGCTCGACGAGGTCTACCCCGAGCCGCTCACCACCCTCGCGCGCCGCGGCGTCGGGGTGCAGCAGCGGGTCGGTGCCCACGACACCCTGCTCGGCCTGCGGGGTGTGCGCGAGATCGCCGGCATGCCGTTCGTCGCCCTCGGCACCCACACCCTGCCGGTTTCCCGGGCCCGCTTCAAGCGGGTGCTGGAGCTCGTCGGGGTGGTGGCCGCCCTGCCCGTCACGCTGCCCGCGCTCGCCGCGCTCGCCGCGTACGTGCGGATCGTGGCGGGCCCCCCCGTGCTCTTCCGCCAGAACCGCGTCGGGCGCGAGGGGCGGGTGTTCGCGCTCGTGAAGCTGCGCACCATGTACCCCCACGCCGAGGACGGCCTCGGACCGGTGCTCGCCGGCGACCGCGACGTCCGCGTCGTGCCGGCCTGCCGGTGGCTGCGCGCCACCCGCCTCGACGAGCTGCCGCAGCTGTGGAACGTCCTGCGCGGCGAGATGTCGGTCGTCGGACCCCGCCCGGAGCGTCCCGAGCTCACCGCCCAGTACGAGCAGCTCATCCCCGGCTACTCGCGTCGCCATGAGATCCCTCCCGGCATCACCGGACTCGCCCAGATCCACGGTCGCTACCACACGGACCCGGAGTTCAAGCTCGGCCACGATCTGCAGTACCTCGTGAACTGGTCACCGGTGCTCGACCTGGAGATCCTCGCCCGCACCGTCTGGGTCGTGCTCACGCGCCGCGTGTGACGCCAGTGGGGCAGCCGTCGTTCTCCGTCGTCGTGCCGGCCTACCGCCGCCCCGGCGCGCTGGTCGCCTGCATGCGCGCCCTCGCGCTGCAGGACCACCGCGACCTCGAGGTGATCGTCGTCGACGACGGCAGTCCCGAGCCTCTCGCACCCGCCGCGCGTGCCGCTGCGGCGGGGCTCGCCCTCACCGTGCACCGCCAGGGCAACGCCGGTCCGGCCGCCGCCCGCAACGCCGGCGGGGCCCTCGCGTCCGGCGACTACCTCGCGTTCACCGACGACGACTGCCGGCCGCGGCCGGGGTGGGTGACGGCGCTCGCCGAGCGGGCGCGCGCCCACCCGGGTGCGCTGCTCGGCGGCGCGACGGTCAACGCCCTGCCGGTCAACCCCTACGCGACCGCGAGCCAGGCGCTCGTCAGCTACCTCTACCGGGCACCGACGGGCGCGGGCCGGTTCTTCGCGACCAACAACATCGCGGTCCCCCGCGACGCCTTCCGGGAGGCCGGCGGCTTCGACGCCTCCTACCCCGACGCCGCCGGCGAGGACCGGGAGTTCTGCCTGCGGTGGTCCGGGCAGGGCCGCGAGATGGTCTTTGTCGCCGACGCGGTCGTCGACCACGCGCACCACCTGGACCTGCGCGGGTTCGTCCGCCAGCACACCGCGTACGGCCGCGGGGCGGCGCGGTTCCACGGGCAGCGAGCCCCCGGACGCGGGCCGTTCACCCAGCTCGAGCCGGTCGGCTTCTACCTCGGCGTGCTCCGCGCGCCCTTCGCCGACCCCGACGTGCGGCACCCGGCGCCGGTGGCGGCCCTCCTCGCGTTGTCGCAGGCCGCCACCGCCGTCGGCTTCCTCGCTGAGCGGGCGCGCAGGCGGCGGGTCACGCCCGAGCGGTCCCGGCCAGCTGCCCGTTGACCACCCGCCGGATCCCGTCCGGCAGCGACGTGGGGTTCAGCGCGGCGAGATCCCGGCAGGCGCTGCGAAAGGCGAGTATCCGGGGCTGGCGCGCGGCCAGCGCGGAGTAGCCGACGATGAGCGCGACCCGGCGCTGCAGAACGTGGCTCAGCGTCGCCGTCACCGCCGCGATGGTGTGGGACTGGCCGCTGGCCACGAGGTCGACCCCGACGGACCCCGCTCGCCGGTCGAACGAGCACCACGCGTCCGCCAGCATCATGCCTGCCGCGTGGTCGACGTGGATGTAGTCGCGTTGGGTGTCGAGGGGCACGTAGATGGGCGTCGGGACCCGCTTCAGCGCGTTGCCTACGAGGTGGCCGACGAGACCCTTCGGTGCGTGCTGCCATGGCTGCGCACCGTAGAGGTTGGAGATGCGCGCCAGACGGGCGCGGAGGTGAGGGGACCCTCGGACCTCCTCGGCGACGGCCCGCTCCTGAGCGAGCTTCGCGCGGCCGTAGTCGTGCCAGGGGGCCGGGGGAGAGCCCTCACTGAGGGTGGCGACCCGCGAGCCCGACCAGACGGCGCCGGCCGAGCTCGCGAAGGAGAACACCGTCGGGATCGCGTGCCCGTCGGCGAGCGCGCGCACCGCGTGCACCGTGCGCCGCAACAGGTCGGTTTCGACGTCGAGACCGTGCTCGTCGGCGCCGACGCCACCGATGCCCGCACACCAGACGACGGTCCACCTCGGGGGTGGGCCGGCGCTGAGGGCCCCACGACTTCCCTCGGCGATGGCGGCCGCGGCCAAGCGGGGAGCACGCCAGTCGAGCCCGGTGAAGCGCACGAGACCGGCCCCCCGCCGGGCCGCGGCTTCGGAGAGGGCACGGCCGAGGAGCCCTCCTGCCCCCACCACCGAGACCAGCGTCATCGCGGCGGCGAGCTGCGCGCGCTCCTCGGCGGTTGGCCGACGATGAGGTAGGGGGGACGTCCGCTCACCATCCCGAGCGCCGCGCTGAGGTACTCCGCCATGACCCCCAGCACGAACAGCACGAGGCCGAAGAAGCCGATCATCACCACCATGACGGAAGCCCAGCCGGGGACGACGAGGGCACCCGACAGGCGAGCGACCGCGACGTAGAGGGCGCCGGCGAACCCGAGCAGGGTCGCGACGAGGCCAAGGCCGGCGGCGATCCGCAGCGGCCGGGCGCCGGCGGTGACGGTGAGGCGGCGGAAGTGGGTCAGGAGGCTGTGCAGGCGGTAGCCCGAGGTGTCCTCCCGCAGCTCCGCGCGGAAAGCGTGCTCGACGGTGCCGCTCGACGAGAAGACCCACAGGGCCGCGACGTCGAAGAACACGCCGTGCCCGCAATAGGCGGCGAGGGCGCGGGCGATGCGCCCGTCCATCATCCGGAAGCTCGAGAACCGCGATGCCCCCGGCACGCCGAGCAGGCGCTCGGCGACCCGCTTCGCCGCCGCGCTCGTGGCTGCGCGCCACCGGCTGTGCGGCGTCGAGGGCGACAGCGCGTAGACGAGGTCGCGGCCCTCCACGCGTGCGGTCTCCACCATGGCGGTCATCGCCGCTGGGTCGTGCATCCCGTCCTCGTCCATGGTGGCGACCCAGTCCGCGGTCGTGCTCGCGCAGCCCGCGAACGTCGCCGCATGCTGACCGAAGTTGCGCGACAGCCACACGGGGCGTACGAGCGCCGAGGCCTGCTCCAGCTCGAGGATCACCCGCGCGGACTCGTCGACGGCTCCGTCGTGCACGAGCACGATCTCGGTCAGCTCGAGCTGGCGGTCTCCGAGCGTGGCGGACAGTGCGATGATCTCCTCCACCACCGCCGGGAGGGAGGACGCGCCCTTGTACACCGGAATGACGACGGCCAGGGTCTCGCAGTCTTGCATCACACGTCGCCTTGGTTTCGTGCGTCGCGACGTCTCGGTCGCCATGACGATCACGGCAGCGGGAGCCGGCGCAACGTCGCCTCGCGGAGTGCTGCGTTCGAGCAGGCGTCACTCTAGCCAACGTCCGACATCGGAACGATGCGTCAGGACGTGACCACAGACCGTCCCCGCGTCGTCGTCGTGGTGCCGTGCCGCAACGAGCGCGCCACCGTCGCGCGCTGCGTCGCGTCGCTGCTAGCCCAGGAGCCGGCACCCGACCAGGTGATCGTGGTGGACGGCGGTTCGACCGACGGCAGCGCCGAGCTCGCGCGCGCCGCGGGCGCCGAGGTGGTCCACCATGCCGGCGGGACGATCGCCGCCCGCCGCAATGCCGGCGTCCGCGCCGCCGGCGACGCCGAGGTGGTCGGGTTCCTCGACGCCGACTGCGAGGCCCACCCCGGCTGGCTCGCGGCCGGTCTCGCGGCGCTGCGCGACGCCGACGCGGTCGGCAACCGCCTGCGCGCGCCCGACGGCGCGCCATGGGTGGCGCGCCGCTGGTCGGCGCTCGAGTCGCGGCTGGCGAGGACCGATTCGCCCCTGTGGTCGGCAAACCTCATGGTCCTCCGTGAGCCGTTCGACACCGTCGGCGGCTTCACGGAGAGCCGGCGCACCGCCGAGGACGTCGACCTCAGCCACAAGCTGCGGGCGGCGGGCGCGCGGCTGGCGCGGGCGCCCGGCATGGGCGCCACCCACCACGGCTTCCCCGGCACCCTTGCGGCCTTCGTGCGCCGCGAGCGCTGGCACGCCTCCACGCCGGGCTGGTGGGCGGCGACGTCGCCGCGTGGCCGGGCGCTCGTCGCGACCGCAGGCGCCTGGCTCGTCGTCGGTGCCGCCGCCGGGGGGTCCGCCGCGCGCCGGTGCTCCCTGCGACCGGCCGCCGCCTGGCTGGCCGCCAGCGGGGCCGGCGTCGTCGCTCTCGGCGCCGCCGCCAAGGGTGGGCGTCACGCCCCGGCCGACGGCGCGGTGCTGTCGGCGTGGGCGCTGGCCCGGCTGACCCGCCTGGCAACGGGGCTGCACCGTCCGTGACCGCCTTCGGCGACGTCCTGCGCCAGGCCACGAAGCTGGCCCTCGGCAGGGGCCTCGCCGCTGCCCTCGCCATCCCGCGACTCGTGCTCGTCGCGCAGCTGTTCGGCGCGGCGGCCTTCGGTCGCTACAGCCTGCTCTCCGCCTACGGCATGGTCGGTGTGGTCCTCGTCGAGGTCGGCTTGAAGACCGCCGCTCCCCGTCGCGCAGCCCGGGACCCCGCGCAGGCCGACGCGCTTACGGCCCAGCTCGTGGTCGTGCAGGGGGTCATAGCCCTCGTGCTCGCCGGCCTGCCCGCCGCGGTGGGCGTCGCCCGGCCGGCGGAGGCGGCGTTCCTCCTCGCATTCTTTCTCGGGCCCGCCGCGACGTCGGCTGGCGTCGTCCGCCGCGGCCTGGGGGACTCGGGCCTGGAGTCGCGCGTCGAGGGCATGCTCGCCGTCGCCCGCCTCGCCCCGGTGCTCCTCGCCCTCGTCGCGCCCCTCGACTTCGACGCGGTGCTCTGGGGCACGCTCGCCGCCGTCTGCGCGGTCCTGCCGTTCGCCCGGCTGCGGGTCCGGGCGCGGGGCGCCCACACGGCGTGGCGAGGTCTGCTCGGGGAGGGGCTGACGCTGCTCCTGGCCGCAGCGGCGAGCCAGCTGTTCGCCCGCGTCGACGTCATCATCCTCGGTTGGTTCACCGGGGACCTCGAGGTCGCGCACTACAGCGCGGCCGCCCTCGCGTTGCAGGCCCTCGGCCTTGGCACGGCCGCCCTGGCCGCCGCGGCGATCCCGTGGCTGGCCGCCGTTCGCGAGGAGTCCGGTGACGCGGCCATGTTCGCGGTCGCCGCACGGCGTTGCGTCGTGGTGGTCGGGGCCACCGCCGCCGCTGCCGCCGTAGCCGCCGTTGCGGGGCTCGCCCTCCTGCCGGGGCTGGTCGGTGTCGACGTCGCCGCCGGCGTGATGTGGCCCGTCGCGCTCTCGGCGGCTCCGGCGGCCGGCTCCTACTGGCTGTTCACCGCGCTGGCCACCGCCGAACGCAGCCGGGCGTTCACCTCGGCGGTCGCGGTGACCCTCGGGGCGAACGTCCTGCTCGACGTCCTCGTCATCCCCCGGTACGCCTCGGCCGGCGCGGCGACAGCCACGCTCGTGTCCGAGGCGGCGCTGTTCGCCCTCACCCTGCGGGCCGTGCGGGCGCGGCAGGCCATCGACCAACCACGGGGCACCCCGTGAACGCCCGGGTGTCAGCCGTCGTCGTGACCTACCGCTCGGAGGCGCGCCTGCCGGCGCTGCTGCCGCCCCTGCGCGAGGCGGTCGACGAGGTCGTCGTCGTCGACAACGCCTCCGACGACGACTCGGTCGCGGTCGCGTGGCGGCTCGTCCCCGACGCCATCGTCATCCGCCGCGACCGCAACGACGGATTCGCCGCCGGTGTCAACGCCGGGGCGGCGGCCTCCACGGGCGACCTCGTCCTGCTCGTCAACCCCGACGTCGTGCTCACCCCGCCCGCCGTCGACGCGTTGGTCGCCGCCGCGGCGCGCCATCCCGGCGACATCGTCGGACCGATCGTGCGCTACCCCGACGGCCGCCTGCAACCGAGCCGCCACGGGCTGCCGACGGTGTGGAACCTGCTCGGTGAGCAGGCCCTCGTGCCGGAGTCCACCCCCGTCGGTCGCTGGCCGGCACGGCTGTGGCCCCGCTGGCGGTCCTACGACCGGGAGGAGCACGGCCCGATCCTCAGCGGCTGCTCCCTCCTCGTTCCCCGGGCCACCCTCCAGTCGGTGGGACCCTTCGACGAGGGCTACTTCCTGTACTGGGAGGAGGTCGACTGGCAGCTGCGTGCCCGTCTGGCCGGGCACCGCTCGTGGCTCGTGCCCGCCGCCGAGGTCACCCACGACCGCGGGCGCTCCGCCGGCCCTTCCGACCCGCGCCTCGTCGAGGTGTTCCACCGCTCCACGCGCCGCTTCCTCCGGCGCTGGCTGCCCGTGCCCGCGCGCTCGGCCGTGCTGGCGATCCTCGGCGGGGGGCAGCTCGCGCGACTCGTCGCCTGGTCCCTGCCGCCGTTCAGTGACAGGGAGGGCGCTCGGCTGCGGCGGGACCAGCACCGCCGGGCGCTGCGGGTGCTGTGGGCCTTGCCGCGGCGGCCGGCGGGACGGCTATAGTCACCCGATGCCCGCTCGCGCCGATGCGGCCGGCACCGCGTCCCGCGCCGCACCCCGCGAGCGCCCCGAGCGCCGGATCTCCGGGGGCCTGGCCGTGGCCGGCGTCGTCCTCGCCGCCGTGGGCGTGCCGCTGGCCCTCACGCTCGCCACCGGCGCCGACGCCGTGCCCCGCAACGACGCCTGGGCGTTCGCCCGGGCGGCGCTCACCCTGGCCCGCACCGGCGAGCTGGAGCTGACCGGCTGGGGTCCGATGACGCTCGTCGGCCACCTGCTCTACGCGCAGCCGTGGCTGGCGCTGCTCGGTCCCAGCCTGCGCACGCTGACGTTCGCCCAGGCGGCTGCCGGCGCGGCCGGGCTGGTCGGTGTCCACCTGCTGGCCCGCCGGCTGCTCGCCCCGCCCTCAGCGCTCGTGGTGACCGCCCTCGTCGCCGTGCTTCCCGGCTACGCCCTGTACGCGACGGGCTTCATGACCGACACGACCGCCTTCGCCGCCCAGGTGGCCTGCCTGCTGTGGGGGGTGACGGCGCTGGAGCGCCCCCCGCGGACCCGCGGGGTGTGGCTCGTCGCCGCGCTGACCGTGGGGGTGTACGGGTTCAGCATCCGCGAGTTCGCGCTCGCGGCCCCCCTGGCGGTGCTCCTCGCCCACGGGGTGCATGCCGCCCGGGCGGCCGAACGCCGGCGGCTGCGGGGGCTGGCGGCCCTCGGTGCGCTCGTCGTGGCGGCGGCGGTCGCGATCCTGTGGTGGCGCGCGGGCCTCGGCGGCCGGCCCGACGTGCCCGTCGGGCTTTCCCCGCTGCGGGTCGCCGCCTTCGGCGTCGCCGGCTACTTCACGCTCGCGTTCACGCTCATCCCGGCGCTGTGCCTGGCGGACTGGCGCGAGGTGCGGGACAGGCTCCGGGGTGGACGCCGCGTCGTGGCGGGTGCGGCCGTCGCCGCCGTGCTCGTCGCCGGCCTCGCAGCTGTGCTCGTCGACCTGGCACGCGCGTCGCCCACCGTGCTGCTCGCCGGCAACGCGCTCACCCCGTTCGGGTCCATGGAGCACGGCGTCCTGCTCGGCAACCGGGGTGTGCTGTTCCCGCCGCCGGTGTGGGCCGCTGTCGTGATCGCCGCCATGCTGGCCGGTGCGGCGCTCACCCTGTGGCTCGCCGCCGGGGTGGCCGGGGCCGCCTCGAGGCCGCTGTCCCCTCCCGCACCGGCGGCCGTCGCGCTCGCGGGCTTCGCGCTGCTGTCGGTGGGGGCCCTCGGGGCGTACGCGCTGATTGGCGGGTTCCCCTTCGACCGCTACCTGTGGGGTCCGGCCCTGGCGCTCGCCGTGCTCCTCGTGGCGCGCGGTCCGGGAAGGCGGACGCGTCGGCGCGCCGCCGCGTCGGCGCTCGTCGCGCTCGGCGTCCTCGCCTTTGCCACGGTGGTGGAGGAGCTCACCTTCGACGTGGCGCGCTGGCGGGCGGGAGAGGCGGCGGTTCGGCACGGCATCCCCGCGGAGCAGGTGGACGCGGGGTTCGAATGGGTCGGCTGGCACTATCCCGGCAGGGTTCTCGAGCCCGGCGTGCCGCCCGCGTGGCTGCCCCCGGCCGGGCCCTACATGCCCGCCTTCCCCCGGGCCGGCAGCTGTGGCGTCGTGTCGGCGTCCGCCCGCGCCGAGCCCTGGCTGCAGCAGCTGGAGCGGCGTCCGCACCGCGCCTTCATCGTCGCCGGTGACCGTGAGCTGTGGGTGTACCGCAACCCGCGGGCCTGCGGGGCACGTTCGCCTTGACCGGGGGCGCCGCGACGGCGCGGCTCCACCATCCATGACGAACGGCGGCCTTTGCCGCAGCCGAGGAAGGCCACTACCATTCGCCGGGCAGCGCGTCGGCGCGCCGGGCCTCGACACTGGCCGTGCCGCGCGCCTGCTTCGGGTGATCGCAGCCCGCTGTCGAGGGGTCGCTTGTCCATGACGTCCGCTCCCACCGCGTCCGGCGACATGGCCGAGGGGTTCGCGACCCACCACGTGGCGCTCCGCATCCTCGTGGCGGGGCTCGGTCCGGCGCACAGGTGGCGGGCGTGAGCGGGAAGGCGGCGGCGGAGCCGGCTGCCGCACCTCCCGCGCCCCGCGCGAGCGGGCAGCGCCCGCACCGCCGACCGCTGCGGCGGGTTGCCGCCGTAAGGGGGCTGCTCCGCGGCCACTGGCAGCTCGCCGCGGTCCTCGGCGCCTTCCTCGCCACTGCGGCCCTGTTGCCGACCCTGGCTCCCGTCGCGATCAGCGACGACTGGGCCTATGCCCGGTCCGTGGAGATCCTCCTTGCCGATAGGCGCCTGCAGATCCTCGACGTCGCAAGCGCAAGCGCCCTGTTCCAGATCCTCTGGGGCGCACCGTTCGGCGCGCTGACGGACAACACGTTCGGCGCTCTGCGCCTCGCCACCGTGGTGTTCGTCGCCCTCAGCGGCTGGGCCTTCTACGGCCTGTGCCGCCAGCTCGGCCTCGCACGGCCCTCCAGCGCGCTCGGTTCGGCCCTCTACCTTTTCAACCCGGTCGGCTTCGCGCTCGCGTACACCTTCATGACCGACCCGTACTTCACCGGCCTCCTCGTCTTCGCGGCGTACCTGTACGCCCGCGGCCTGCGCGACGACCCGCGGGCCACCCGGTTCCTCTGGGCCGGCTCGGTCGCCGCGACGCTGGCGTGCCTGCAACGCAGCACGGGCGTGCTCATCCCGCTGGCCGTCGCGGCGTTCTTCGTCCTGACCGGTCGGGCCCGCCCCGACCGCCACGGGGCCCTTGCCGTCGCCCGTGTCGCCGCGGTGCCGCTGCTGTCGACCGCCGCCTTCTTCGTCATCGCGTCGTACACGGGCGGGGTCGCGTCGGCGCAGGCGGCGTTCATGCGGGCGGCGCTGGGCGCGGGCTGGGGGGACACCGCGCTGGTCGCGGGACGACTGGCGTTCATCCAGGTGATGTACGCGGGGTTCTTCGCGCTGCCCGCCATGGCCGCCGCAGCCGGTCGCATCCCCCGGCTCGTGAGCCGGTTGACCGCGCGCGGCTGGACGGTCGTCGCCCTGGGACTGCTCCTGCTCTTCGGCGGCCTGACGAGCTTCGGCAACGGTCGCCTCATGCCCTACGTCGGGCAGTTCTTCAACCGGGCGGGGACCGGCCCCGCCGACCTCGTCGGAGGTCGCCCGGAGGCGTTCGGCCGGATATGGGCTGCGGCGCTGACCACCGCCTGCGCCTACGCCGCGCTGCTGCTCACGGTCTCCCTCGTCGGCACGCTCGGCAAGCGGGTGCGCCGCGCAGACGTGGCCGGGCTCGTGTTCGCCTTGCTCCTGGTGCAGGCGGTCGCGGCCGTGCTCCCGTCGCTCAGTGTCATCGAGTCGTTCGTGTCCTTCGACCGCTACCTGCTGCCGCTGCTGCCCTTGGCCGTCGGCCTGGCTCTGTGGTCGGTGCAGGGGGTGCAGCCCAGGCTCGTCGTCGCCTGGGTGCTCACCGGCTGCCTCGCGGTCTACTCGGCCGTCGGGACGCGGGACCTGCTGGTCTTCCAGAGCACGGTCTGGGAGCTCGCGGAACGGCTCACCGACGAGGGCGTCCCGCCAACGAAGATCGACGCCGGATACGCCTGGGACGGCTACCACGTGCACGACCCGTCGGCGCGCGACATGAAGCCGCGGACACGACGCGGCCCCTGGTGGACGCAGACGTTGGCGCCGGCCACCGACTCCACTTACGTCGTGGCGAGCCACCGTGAGCCGGGCTACGAACCTGTCGAGCGCGTCGGCTACTCGTCGATGCTGCACCGTGGCCCGGTGCACCTCTACGTCCTGCGGCGCGAGGACCGGTCCCGGTGAGCGTGTCCTCACGGCCCGCCGTGCCGGACTCGCGGGCGGCGAAGCGCTCGCCGACGGAGTCGGGTGAGCGCGGACGGCCCCTGGCGGTGTGGTCCGTTCGGCTGGCCGCGGCCGCGGCGATCGTCGCCGGCGTCGCCCTGCGGTTCCTCACGACCTCCGAGCTCTGGCTCGACGAGGCGCTCAGCGTCAACATCGCCGCGTTGCCCCTGCCCGAGCTGTTCGCCGCGCTGCGCCAGGACGGCCATCCGCCCCTGTACTACGTCCTCCTGCACGCATGGATGGTCCCCTTCGGGGACGGCAATCTCGCCGTGCGCGCGCTGTCCGGGGTGCTCGGCGTGGGCGCGCTCCCGTTGATCTGGCTCTGCGGGAAGCGGCTCGGGGCAGCCCGGGTCGGATGGGCGGCGCTGCTGCTGCTGGCGAGCTCCCCCTACGCGGTCCGCTACGCGACCGAGGCGCGGATGTACACGCTGCTCGTCGTCTTCACGCTGCTCGGGTTCCTGGCCCTGACCGCCACTCTCGAACGACCCACGGCACCGCGCCTCGTCGCGGTGGCGCTCCTGTCGGGGATGCTGGCGCTCACCCACTACTGGGCGTTGTTCCTCCTCGCCACGGTCGTCCTGCTGTTGCTCGTCCGTGCCGCAGCCCGGGTCGGCCGCGCCTCCTCGCTCGCCGCCCTCGGCGCCGTCGCCGCCGGTGGGTTGCTCTTCCTTCCGTGGCTGCCGAGCTTCCTCGTCCAGCTCGCCCACACGGGAACGCCGTGGGGCGAGACGGGGCGGCCGTCCGCCGTCGCGGCGGCGATCGTCACGTTCGCGGGTGGCGTCAACGACTTCGGCATCCCCCTCGTGATGGTGTTCTTCGGCGCCTGCGCGTTGGCGCTGTTCGGCACGCAGGTCGCGACACGTCGCCTGCAGTTCGACCTGCGTCCCCGCCCCACGGCCACGCAGCTCGCGGGCGTCGTGTTCGGCACGCTCGCCTTGGCGATCGGCGTCAGCATGGTGGTGGGCAGCGCCTACCACGCGCGTTACGCCGCCGTCGTGCTCGGGCCTTTCCTGCTGCTCGTGGCCATGGGCTTGGGTGTGCTGACCCACCGCCCCCTGTATCGCGGCGCCCTGGCAGTGGCCGTCGTGCTGGGACTCGCCGGCGGGATTCCCAACATCACCGAGCAGCGAACGCAGGCCGGCATCGTGGCCGCGGCCATCAACGCGCACGCCGAAGACGGCGACGTGATCGTCTACTGCCCCGACCAGCTCGGACCAGCGCACCACCGGCTGGTGCGCGACGGCCTCGCGCAGGTGCGCTTTCCCGATGAGGGGGCCGCGGTCCGCGTGGACTGGACCGACTACGCCGCCCGCAACCGCCGGGCGAGCGCGGCGGCGTTCGCTGACCGCGTGCACCGACGTGCGGGCGACTTCGGGGGCGTGTGGCTGGTATGGCAGGAGAGCTACCAGACGCTGGGCGCCAAGTGCGAGGCCCTCGCCGACCGGCTCGGCGACCTGCGCGCCACAGCCCGCCCGATCGTGGGGGAGGGGAGGGGGTTCTACGAGTCGGCACGCCTCGTCTACTTCCCCGGCCGCGCCGAGCCGCACGAGGGCCTGGTCCGGTGAGACTGCCCGGACGGCCGATCAGCTGGCGCGCCCTCTACGCCTCGGAGCGGGCCCGCTTCCTCGTCGTCGGGGGGTTCAACACGGCCTTCGGGTACTTCCTCTTCGCCGTCCTCGTGCTCCTCGGGGCCGGGCGCGTGCACTACACCCTCCTGCTGGTGGCCGCCTACGCCGCCGCGACGGTGGTGGCCTACCTGCTCCACCGCACCATCGTGTTCCGGGTGAAGGGCAACCTCGTGCGCGACTTCCCCCGCTACGTGTCCGTCCACCTCGGGGCGCTCGCGGCCAACCTGGCGCTCCTGCCCCTCCTCGTCGAGCTCGTCGGGATGCACGTCCTGGCCGCCCAGTGGCTCCTCGTGGCGGTGATGGCGGTCGCGACCTATCTCGGGCACAAGCGCTTCTCGTTCCGGCGGCCGGCGCCCGCCCCGTCCCTACCCCATGATGCGGCGCCGAGGCCCGGCCCATGAGCTCCGTGGGGACGGGCACCTTCTGGTCGGGGAAGCATGTGCTCGTCACGGGAGCCTCCGGCCTCGTGGGCGCCCTCCTCAGCCGCCGGCTCGTCGAGGCCGGCGCGTCGGTCGTCGCGCTCGTGCGCGACGTCGACCCGCAGTCCGAGCTGTACCGCAGCGGGCTCGTCGCGCGGGTGAACGTGGTGAACGGCCGGCTCGAGGACTACGCCGCCGTCGAGCGCGCCATCACCGACCACGAGGTCGACACGGTCTTCCACCTCGGGGCCCAGACGATCGTCGGGAGCGCCCGGCGGGCCCCCCTCCAGGCCTTCGAGACGAACATCCGGGGCACCTGGCACGTGCTCGAGGCGGCACGCCACCACGGGGGGCTCGTGCGACGCGTCGTCGTCGCCTCCAGCGACAAGGCCTACGGCGACCATCCCGACCTGCCGTATCGGGAGGGCCACCCCCTGCGGGGCCGGGCGCCGTACGAGGTGTCGAAGTCGTGCGCGGACCTCATCGCGCAGTCGTACTTCCACACCTACGCGACGCCGGTGGCGGTCGTGCGCTGCGGCAACATCTACGGTCCCGGCGACCTCAACTGGTCCCGTCTCGTGCCCGGAACGATCAGGTCCCTCATCCGGGGCGAGCAGCCGCTCATCCGCTCGGACGGCACCTTCCTGCGCGACTACCTCTACGTGGACGACGTCGCGGCCGCCTACCTGCAGGTGGCCGAGGCGGTGACGGAGGCCGGCGCGGCGGGGGAGGACTACAACGTCAGCGACGAGTCGCCCCGGTCGGTGCTCGCGATGTACGACGCGGTCTGCCAGGCGATGGGCCGGGAAGACGTCGAGCCGCTCGTGCTGAACGAGGCGTCGGGGGAGATCAGGGACCAGTTCCTCGACGCGAGCAAGGCACGCGACCGCCTCGGGTGGCGGCCGGCCTGGACGCTCGAGGATGCCCTGCGCGAGACGGTCGCGTGGTACCGGGACCTGCTCGGCTCCTGACCGCGGCGTGCCGGAGGCCCGTACTCAGGCGCGCTTGCGGGTCATCGCCCGCCGACGGCGCACCTCCAGGTAGGCGAGCCGGCGCAGGTAGGGCGCGAGCGAGGCCCGCGGGAGGCCCAGCGCCAGGTCGGCGGCCGTGACACCGAAGGCGCCCTCGGCGCGGAGCCGACGCAGGAGCGCGCGCGCCTGCGCTCCCTGGTGAGCGGTGACGGCGACGCTCTCCGAGGTGCTCGTGACCCGGAAGGTGCACAGGGCCCGGCGGACCGCGTAGAGGTCGCCGTGGCGGAGCACGCGCGACCACAGCTCGAAGTCGATCATGTACGGCAGCCGGTCGTCGAAGGGCCCCGCTCGGGCCAGCGCATCGGCGCGCACGAGGACGGCCGCAGGCTCACCCATGAGGTTTGCGCCCGCCCGCACGCACCGGCGGATGGCCTCGCGTGCGCTGACGGGCCCGGTCATCCCCCCGAGCCCGCGAGCGGGCCACAGTAGGCCGCCGGCCTCGTCGACGATGTCGCGCTTGGCGCACACGAGCGCGACCGTACGGTGCGCGGCGTCGTCGAGCACCCCGACCTGCGTCGACAGGCAGTCGGGGTAGAGGACGTCGTCGGCCGGCAGGAGCTTCACGTACCGGCCCCGCGCGAGCTGCCGGACCCGGTTCCAGTTGGCTATGGCCCCGATGTTGCGCTCGTTGCGCACGAGACGGATGCGCGGATCCGCGCATCCGCGAACGACCTCCACGGTCGCATCCGTCGAGCAGTTGTCGGAGACGATCAGCTCGAGGTCCTTGTAGTCCTGGGCGAGAACGGAGCGGATCGTGTCGCCGATGTACCGCTCGCCGTTGTACACAGGCGTGCACACCGACACCGTCACCGTGGGGCTCCCCCGGCGTCGTCGCCGGCGTCCCGGTCCCTCCAGTAGCGCATCACGTCGGCGGCCAGCTCCTCCATCGACACGCGCGGTTCCCAGCCGGTGTCCCGAAAGATCCGCGACCGGTCGCCGACCACGACCTCGCGTTCGTCGGGGGCGAACGCCCGCTCACCGAAACGCAGCAGCTCGGGCCCGCCGGCATGGCGGGCGAGCTGTTCGAGCAGGGCGCGCAGGGCGACGCCTCTTCCCGTCGACACGTTGTAGGCGCCGGCGCAGGCGCAGTCGGCCAACGCGACGAGCGCTGCGGCCACGTCGCGCACGTCGATGTAGTCGCGAACCTGCGTGCCGGGGCTCAAGCCGATCGGTCGCCCCGCGAGCAGGGAGCGGGCCACGAGGGGCACCACCCGCGACGGATGCTCGCCCCTGCCGATGACGTTGAACAGCCGGGCCCACGCGACACGGGTACGCGCCTGCCGGCGTCGCAGCAGCGCGTGCCCCATCGCCTTCGCCGCGCCGTAGACGGTGGACGGCGCGAGGGGTGCGTCCTCGGACAGCGCCGTGGCCGCGGGTCCGTACTCCGCGGAGCTGCCCGCGACCACGAGCGCGTTCGCGCCCTGCCGCTCGACGAGATCGGCAAGGGCGAGGGTCGCCATCAGGGAGTCGGCGTTGGGCTCGACGGCGGTGAGGTAGTCGCGCGGGTGGGCGTACCAGCCGAGGTGGATGCAGCGGTCGAGCCTGCGGCCCGCGAGGAGGTCGTCGATCTCGGCGATGCCGTCCCAACGGTGAGCGGCGGTGACGACGTCGTCTCCGCGCTCCCGAAGCGTCGCAACGACCTGTCGGCCGATGAAGCCGGCTGCTCCCGTGACGAGGACCGTGCCGCGCTCAGCCGGCATAGTCGGGATACGTCGCGTCGCGCTCCGACAGCACGGCCGGCCGCTCGGGCCACACGACGGCAAATGCGGGATCGTCCCAGCGCACGCCCCGGGAAGCCTCCGGGTGGTAGAACTCCGAGATCTGGTAGAAGACCTCGGTGTTGCCGACGAGGGTCAGGAACCCGTGCGCGCAGCCGGGTGGCACGTACAACCCGTACCGGTTCTCCGCGGTGAGCTCCACCGCGTGCCACCTGCCCCGCGTCGGTGATCCCGCACGCAGGTCGATGACGACGTCGTACACGCCACCCGCCGTGCAGCGCACGAGCTTCGCCTCCCCGTGGGGCGCCGCCTGGAAGTGCATCCCACGCAGAGTGCCGCGGCGGCGGTTGAACGACACGCTGCACTGCGCAAGCGCGGTCTCGAGTCCACGTGCCGCGAAGAGCTGCCGGTCCCAGGTGCGGGCGAAGAGCCCGCGCTCGTCCCTCACCGGCTCGGGCTGCACGACGAGCACGCCGGCCAGCGCCGTCTCCCGGAACCTCACGACAGCACGCGTGTCGAGGGGATCGCGACGACGAACCGCCCGCCCCACTCCCGGATCTCCGCCATCTGCTCGGTGATCTCGTCGACCAGGTTCCAGGGCAGGACGAGCAGGTAGTCGGGCCGGGTTTCCGCGATGCGCTCCGGAGCGCATATCGGCAGGCGGCTGCCCGGCAGCAGCCGCCCCTGCTTGTGAGGGCTACGGTCGACGACGTACCCGACGCGGTCCGTGCCGATGCCGCAGCAGTTCAGCAGCGTGTTGCCCTTCGCGGCGGCGCCGTAGGCGGCCACGTGCTTGCCGGCGTGCGCGGCCGTGTCGAGGAACCCGCGCAGCTCCTGGCAGCATGCGGCCACCCGGTCGGCGAAGCCGGCGTAGGTGTCGAGCGAGCCGAGGCCCGCCCGTGCCTCCCGAGCGCGAACCCGGTCGAGCCCGGGACCGTCCGGTCGGGGGTCGTGGGCGTGGCAGGCGAGGATGCGCAGGCTGCCGCCGTGCGTGGGCAGCTCCTCGACCTCCCACACCCGCAGCCCGTGCCGCGCGAACGCTGCCTCGACGGCGAGCAGCGACAGGTACGAGAAGTGCTCGTGGTAGATGGTGTCGAACTGCACCTGCTCGATGAGGTGGAGCAGGTGGGGGAACTCCATCGAGATCGTGCCGGCCGGCTTCAGCAGGATGCGCAGACCGCGCACGAAGTCGTTGAGGTCCGGGACGTGTGCGAGGACGTTGTTGCCGACGAGCAGGTCGGCGGCCATGCCGCGGTGGGCGAGGTCTCTGGCGGTCGCCTCACCGAAGAAGCGGACCTCCGTCGGCACCCCTGCGCTCTCGGCGGCCTTCGCGACGTTCACGGCCGGCTCCACGCCGAGCACCCGGGTGCCCGCCGCCAGGAAGTGGCGTAGCAGGTAGCCGTCGTTGCTCGCGACTTCGACCACGAGGCTGTCGGGGCCGAGCGACAGCCGCCGCCGCGCGTGCTCGGCGAAGCGCCGAGCGTGCTCGACCCAGCTGTCGGAGTAGGACGAGAAGTAGGCGTAGTCGGTGAAGATCTCCTCCGGCGGGACGACGTCGTCGACCTGCACGAGCAGGCACCGGTGGCAGACCCGCGCATGGAGGGGATAGCGGACGTCGGGCTCACCGGCGGCCTCCGGCTCGACGTAGGAGTTCGCCAGGGGCGTGTGACCGAGGTCCACGACCGTGTGGACGAGCGGCGTGCCGCAGGACCGGCAGTCAGGCACCGGGCGTCGCTCGCCGCGTCGGCACGATCGCTCGCGCGGCTACCACGTCTTCCACGGGGCCTTCCCGCTCACCCACAGCGACTCGAGCAGCTCCTTCTCCCGCAGCGTGTCCATCGGTTGCCAGAAGCCGGCGTGGCGCCAGGCGGCGAGCTCGTTGGCGGCGGCCAGACGCTCCAGGGGCCCACGCTCCCAGACGGTGTCGTCCCCGCTGATGAGGTCGAGCACCCCGGGCTCCAGCACGAAGAAGCCGCCGTTGATGTAGCCGCCGTCGGCCTGCGGCTTCTCCTCGAACCCCACCACCTCGTCACCGTCGATGAGCGAGGCGCCGAAGCGCGCCGGTGGTTGCACCACGGTCATTGTCGCCAGCTTGCCGTGTGCCCGATGGAAGTCGATCTCCGCGGCGATGTCGACGTCACCGAGACCGTCGCCGTAGGTGAGACAGAAGGGTTGGCCCGGGTGGAGGTAGTCCTTGATGCGCCGGATCCTGCCGCCTGTCTGCGTACGGTCGCCCGTGTCGACGAGCGTGACGCGCCACGGCTCACTGCGGTTGTCGTGGTACACGCAGGTGTTCGTCCGCATGTCGATCGTGACGTCGGAGGCGTGCAGGAAGTAGTTGGCGAAGTACTCCTTGATCATGTAACCGCGGTAGCCCAGGCAGATGACGAAGTCGGAGACGCCGTGCTCGGCGTAGGACTTCATGATGTGCCACAGGATCGGCCGCCCCCCGATCTCGATCATCGGCTTGGGTCGCAGGTGCGACTCCTCGGCGATGCGCGTGCCGCGCCCGCCCGCGAGGATGGCGCACTGCAGGGAGGGCGCACGCCGCGCCGATGACGACTCGCTCTCCACGGGCACGGGCGCAGAGGATACCAGCCGCTCCGCCGTCGCACCGGAACCGGCCGGGTGCCGGCTGGCCGCGGCGAGGATGCGACGGCGGTGGCCGTCCGGTTCGGTAGGCTCGCCGGGTGGACGACGACGCCGCCAGGGCAGCCATCGAGCGTGACGAACGCACGCCCGCGGAGGCGGTGATGGCAAAGCTGCTGCTCGGACGCCGGCACGACTGGAACCCCGACGTCGCGATGCGCTACCTGCCGATCGTGCGGCTCATCCGGTCCCGGGGTATGCGCGACCACGTCACCGACGTCGGCTCCGGCCCCGCCGGCATCGCCCCCTACCTGCGCGCGCCGATCACCGGGGTCGACACCAGCTTCTTGCCGGCGCCCCATCCCCTGCTGACCCCGGTGGACGCGTCCGTTGTCGAGACCCCGTTCGACGACCGGTCCCGGCCGTGCGTGATCTCCGTCGACATGCTCGAGCACATGCCCGCCGAGGTGCGACCGGGGGCGATCGCGGAGCTCGTCCGCATCGCCGGCCGGCTGCTCGTCGTGGCGGTGCCCTGCGGGCCCGCCGCCGAGGAGCACGACCGCGCCGTGGCGGCGCTCTTCCGCGAGGTTCGTGGCGTCGACTACCGCTACCTGCTCGAGCACCTCGAGTACGGGCTCCCGCGCGCGGACGACCTGCGTGCGGCGATCGACGCCGCGATGCGCCAATGGGATCGCCGCGGCAACGTCACCCTCGTGCCCAACGCCAACCTCCGCGTGCGCACGTGGGTGGTCAACCGCTGGATCCGCCGGCGCCTGCCTGACAAGGTCGCGTGGGTTGCGCTCACCTGGCTGTCGTCGGCGCTCGCCCGTGCCAACGGCACGCCCGCCTATCGGCAGATCGCCGTCGTCGAGTTCGACGACTGACGATCGCGCGGCCATTCACGTCAAGGCCCACCCAGGTGACCGAGGCGCGAACGCCAGCTTCGCGTCAGTGCTCGACGCACTTACCCGAAACCTGGCTGTGTGATCCAATGCCGCTGCGGCACGCACCACACAAATGGGGAAGACCGCTACGGGGCGGTCGGTCGGGCACAGAAAGAGGGAACCTATGAACCTGGACGGAATTTCTGCTGCGCCTTCACGGCGCTTCAGTGCGGCTCTTGCCACGGCACTGGCCGCGGCACTGCTCATGACGACGGCGCTCGTCGGCCCCGCGGCCGCCGACCACGTCGCCTGCGGGACCACGATCAGCGCGAGCACCACCCTGCACGGCGACGTCGGCCCCTGCCCGGGTGACGGCCTCGTCGTCGACGCGGACGGCATCACCCTCGACCTCAACGGCTTCAGGGTCTTCGCGGCCAACGGCGACGGCAACCACGCGGGCATCCGACTGGCCGACGTCAGCGGCGTGACCGTGCGTAACGGCACCGTGACCGGCTTCGACGCCGGCGTGCTCGTCGAAGGCGGCGCGGGCAACACCGTCCGCCAGATCGTCGCCAGGGACAACATCAACGACTTCACCCGCCCGCCGTGCCTGCTCGGTGACGGCATCGCCGTCCAAGACTCGAGCAACAACACCATCACGCAGAACCAGGTCATCAACAACGGCCCGTTCGGCGGCATCACGATCATCGGCGACTCCGACAACAACCTGATCCGCAGCAACCGGGTGCGCGACAACAACATCGTCACCCCGGTCGGGCAAACCGGCTGCGGCAACCGCTTCCAGGACGAGGGCATCCGCATCGAGGGCCCGGGCGCGGAGGGCAACCGGGTCGACAACAACGTCGTCGAGAACGGCCTGCTCGCCGGCATCGGCCTGCACGGCACCGTGTGCAACCTCAACCCGACGAATCCGCCCGAGCCCTACAACCGGGGCAACATCGTCACCAACAACAAGGTCAGCGGCACCGCCGGCACCTCGATCGCCTCGGGCATCAACATCCTGCGTCAGGGACCGTCGGCTGTGGTCTGCCCCGCCCAGGAGACCACGATCGTGGGCAACACCTCGACGGGCAACCAGGCCGACGGCATCTTCGTGGGGTCAAACTCACGGGGCAACACGATCAACCGCAACGCGGTGAACGACAACGGCCTGTCGGGGATCTTCCTCGGCGGCCCGCTGTTCGCCCAGACGTTCAGAAACCTCGGGCCCACGCTGCTCGACGTGGTCACGCCCGACCTGCCGCCCTACGTCGAGGGCACCGACTACCAGGTCATGCCCGGCTCGGGCAGCGGCGACGTGACCGCGCGCCTCGTGGCCATCGACATCGCCCTGCACCCCAACGCCACGGCGACGAGCAACCCCAACCCGGTGGACACCTCCACCAGCGCGTGCGAGAGGTCCGACTTCACGAACGCAGGCTTCCAGGCGGGCGACGTGGCGCTCATCCAGCGCGGCACCTGCACGTTCGTGGCGAAGGTCGCCAACGCCGTGGCCGCCGGCGCCAGCGCCGTGGTCATGTTCAACGAGGGCCAGACCCCCGGCCGCACCACCCACAACTTCGGCTCGGTCGGGCCGCAGAGCATCCCGGTGCTGTCCACCCAGTACCGGGTGGGCTTCGAGCTCTACAACCTGACCCAGACCGGGCCGGTGACCATCCACGTGATCACGAACACGCTCAACGAGCGGCGGCACGTCGCTCCGGGGGCGGGCGCCTCGCTGATGGACAACCGGGGCCGCGGCAACGGCGAGTTCGACGGCGAGGACGCCAACCCCAACTGCGGCTCCGTGCCGGGGGAGAGCCCCGCCTGGACGAACAACTGGTTCCGCAACTGGTTCGGCACGGTGAACCAGCCGTGCGTGGCCAGGGGTGGCACCGGGGCCGGCGAGGGTCCCGGAAGGTCGGGTGACGCGCCGGGCCGCCAGGACGGCGGAGGCCAGGAGCACAACCGCGGCCACGGCGGCAACGCGTCGTAGCAAGGCCGTTCGGCGCGTCAGCGGTCTCAGGCGAGCCCGGCCCCGTCACCCGCGGGGCCGGGCTCTCCTGCATCCGACGGGTGGCGGTCCACCGTTGACCGCGCGACCGCGGCGACCGCCCCCGGACCCGCGAGCAGACCGCGAAGCAGCCCGAGGCCGTAGCCCAGGTGCATGATCGCCGTGGCCGCGGCCACTCTCAGGGCGGCGGCGGGGGAGCGGGCTGAGCCGGCGGCCGCCGCCACGACGACCGCGGACCACGCTCCCACCAGGAGCCGCAGCGGGCGCGGGCGCCCTGAGGCGGCCGCGAGACCACCGGCGAGGAGGCCGGCCACGAGCCCCGCGGGGCCGAGCGGCCGCCAGGAGGGCAGGCGGCGGTTCAGCCACAGCATCTCGGCCTTGCCCCGCCCGTAGCGCACGTGCTGGCGCCACAGCGCGGCGGGGGACTCCCGGGGCCGGTAGGTCGAGCGGATGGCGGGGTCGAGGAGCACCGTCTCGCCGGCGCGCCGCCAGCGGTAGTAGAGGTCGGCGTCCTCGGCAACCCCTGACGGCAGGCTGCGCGGGCCGCCGAGACGGTGGAAGTCGGCGGCGCGGAAGGCCCCGAGGTAGACGGTGTCGACCGTCTGGCGCAGCCGGGCGTGGTGGAAGCGGCCCGGGCCGACCGCCAGTGGCGAGCGCATCGCGGCGGCAACCGCCCGCCCGAAGGGAGTCGTGCCCTCCGGGCGCAGGAGCCCGCCGACGGCCACCGCGTCGGTGGAGCGCAGCGCCTCGACCGAACGGCGAACGTAGTCCGGCGCGTACGTGGTGTGCGCGTCGGCGCGCACGAGGATCTCCCCGCCGGCCCGCCGTGCCGCGACGTTCACGCCGTCGGACTGCAGGCGGGCGGGGTTGTCCACGACGCGCACTGCCGGGTTGCTCCTGCTCCACGCCGCGAGGCGCTCGCCGGTGCCGTCCCGCGAGCCGCCGTCGGCCACGACGACCTCCAGCCGTCCGGGGTAGTCCTGGGCCGTCAGGGACGCGAGGCACGCGTCGATCGTGGCCGCCTCGTCGAGGACGGGCAGCAGCACCGACACGTCTGGCCACATGCCGGGAAGGATAGAGACGCACAGCCCGGGAGCGGGACGGGGAGGCGAGGTCAGCGGCCCCGCACGCGCACCCGCACGAGCCGAACCAGGCCGGTCCAGCCGTCAGCGGCGCGGATCTTCTTGCCCTCCTCGCGGCTGCGCGCGGTGTAGGTGATCGGCACCTCGAACACGCGGGGCTTCTGCCGGAGCAGCCCGCCGGTGAGCTCCGCTTCGATCTCGAAGCCGGTGGCGGTGAGATCAGTGCCCTCGTAGAGGTCCCGGGTGAAGAACTTGTAGCAGGTGTAGGCGTCGGTGATGTAGCGGTCGAACAGCGCGCCCGCCACGAGCGTCAGCAGACGGTTGCCGACGACGTACCAGAACGAGTAGGCCGCGTGGGCGCCGAACTGGCGGGTGCCGAACACCACACCGGCGTCGCCGTGGAGGATCGGGCGGAGCAGCTGGGGGATGTCTGCGGGGTCGTACTCGAGGTCCGCGTCCTGCACCCCGAGGATGTCGCCTTCGGCGAGCGCGAAGCCGCGCCGCAGCGCCGCTCCCTTCCCCCGGTTCACCCGAGCGCGGGTCACCCGCACCCGCACCGCGCCGGACACCCAGTCCCGGGAGACGGCGTCGACGGCCCCGTCCGTCGAGCCGTCGTCGCAGATGATGAGCTCCCACGGCACCGGCATGTCGACCTTGCCGAGCCGTTCGAGGGCGGTGCGCAACGTCGCCCCCTCGTTGTGGACCGGCATGACGAGACTCAACATGGGCACCGGCAACTCTCCGCGAGTCGGAACGGTCACGAAGCATAGCCCGGACCCCAGGCCAGGCCTCTGGTGGGTAGGATGCGCCCCTGTCGAAGGGAGGCGCATGGTCCTGCACGAGGAAGAGGCCGGGTCCCGAGCCCCGGAGGGTGGTGACCTCGGGCGCATGTACCGCCGCCGCTTCAGCGACCCCGAGGCACGCGCGCAGATGTGGCAGGTCCTCTACGAGGACTTCTTCAGCCGCTTCGTCCCCGCCGACGCGGACTTCCTGGAGATCGGCGCCGGCTACTGCGAGTTCACGAACGTCGTCCGCGCGCGCAGGAAGATCGCCGTCGACCTCAACGCCGACTGCAGGCAGCATGCCGCCGGAGACGTCGAGGTCATCTGCACGCCCTCCGACGACCTCGGCACCGTCGCGAGCGCGTCGGTGGACGTGGTGTTCGCCAGCAACTTCTTCGAGCACATCACCCGCGAGCAGATCGTCGGCACCCTGCGGGAGGTCCGTCGGGTGCTGCGGCCCACCGGGCGACTGCTCATCCTCCAGCCGAACATCCGCTTCTGCGCCCGCGACTACTGGATGTTCTTCGACCACATCACGCCACTCGACGACCGCAGCCTCACCGAGGCGCTCGAGACGAACGGGTTCGCCGTGCGCGAGGTGATCGTGCGGTTCCTGCCCTACACCACCCAGGGACGGCTGCCGGCCTCCGCCCGGCTCCTGCGCGTCTACCTTCGTGTGCCGCTCCTCTGGCGGGTGTTCGGACAGCAGAGCTTCATCGACGCGGTTCCCTCCCCGCGGTGAGCGGGCCCACCCCCCACAGGGCGGGCCAGTGACCGCAAGCCGTTCGGGCGCTTCCGGCATGGGGGCGTACTCCGTGGCAGAGGCCCCACCGTTCGTGCCCCGGTGGGCCGGTGCCCGCACCGCCCGGGTGGTCGAGGGGCTGCCCGGCCCCGTGAACCGCCTCGCGCGGGGGCGGTCCAGGGCACACCCGGCCTGGCGCTGGGTGCTGCTCGCCGCCTACGCGGCCCAGCTCGTCGTCGTGGCGGTCCGTCATGAGCCCTGGTTCGACGAGGCTCAGGCGTGGCTGCTCGCACGCGACCTGTCCCTGTGGGACCTGCTGGCCGGCCAGCTTCGCTACGAGGGCACCCCGGGCTTGTGGCACCTGCTGCTCCTGCCGCTCGCGAAGCTCGGTGCACCCTACGCGAGCATGCAGGCCCTCGCCGTTGCGGTCGCGCTCGGGGGCGCCTACGTCCTCGTCCGCCACGGACCGTTCCCCCTCCCGGTCACGGCGCTGCTGCTCTTCTCGTTCGTGATCGGCTACCAGTACGCCGTGGTCGCCCGGAGCTACGTCCTCCTGCCGCTGCTGCTGTTCCTGCTCGCCAGGGTGTGGCCGGACCGGGCGACGCGGGTGACCCGACTGACCGTGCTGCTCGTGCTGCTCGCCAACGTCAGCGTCCACGGCCTGCTCATCGCCGGGACTCTCGCCGCCCTGCACCTGTGGGAGCGGTGGCGTGAGCGCCACCACATGCACCCCGCTCTGGCCAGGCGCCACGTGCAGGCCGCGGCCGGGCTCGCCGCTCTCGGCGCGCTCCTCGTCGCCCAGCTCTGGCCGCCGCCGGACCTGCTCATCGGGGGGGACACCAACCTCGACGTCGTCACGTGGCTGCCGACGGGCGCGAGGGTCTACAACAGCGCGCTGACCGGCAGCTTTCTGTTCTCCGGGCTGGCCGTGGCGATGTCCGGATGGTGGTTTCACCGGGCGGGGACCCTCGCGCTGTGGGTGCTGCCGACCGCAGCGCTGCTCGGACTCTCGGTCGTGAAGTACCACAACTACTGGCACGACGGGGTGCCCTTCCTCGTGTGGGTCTTCGTGTACTGGGTGTCGCTGGAGCGCTGGCCGGCCGACGACCTGACCCGCCGGTGGGCCCGCCTCGTCGGCCTGGCGGCCCTTTCCGGGGTCCTCGTCGTCCACGCCGTGTGGTGGGCCAACTCGGCCTCGCACGACGTCGTCCGTCCGTACTCCGCGAGCCCCGCCGCGGCGGCCTACCTCGCCGACGAGCGCCTCGTGGACGGCACGGTATGGGCAACGGGCTTCCACGCCTTCGGCATCCAGCCCTACTTCGACCGCAACATCTTCGACAACTACGCGGCCGGCGACGCCGCGTACTGGCACTGGTCGGACCCGCCGCTGCTCGAGGAGAGCCGGCGCGCCATCCTCGACGCGCAGCCCGACACCATCGTGTGGGGCGTGAAGTTCCCCCGGCAGCGGCGGATCCCCAACATCCGGGGCTACGAGGTCGCGGCCGCCTTCGACGGCGACGTCTTCTGGAAGAACCGGGTGGTCGAGCGGGACGCGTTCGTCATCCTGCGGCGGACAGCCGACCGGTGAGGATCACCGCCCCGCCCCTGCTGCGCGGCGCCGGTCGGCGGACCGGTGCGACGACCTGGGTGGTCCTCGGCTCGCTCGTCTCCGGGGTCGCCGCCTACCTGTTCCAGATCGCCGGCACCCGCAGCCTCGGTGAGGAGGCCTACGCGCCCATCTCGGTGCTGTGGACCATCCAGTACCTGATCATCGCCATCGTCCTGCTCTCGGTCGAGGCCAACCTCACGCGGGCCGTCACCCTTGCAGACGGGGCCCCGGGGGTCGTCCGGCGTCAGACCGCGGCCGTGACCGCCTGGCTCACCGTGATCGCCGCGCTCATCGGCGGCCTGACCTTCGCTTACCGTGAGGCGCTGTTCGGCGGCCTCGGCGAGCTGGCCGCCGTCGCGGCCCTCCTCGTGCTGAGCTACGGCGTCCTCGTCATGCTGCGCGGCTGGTTGGCTGGCGTCGGGCGCTTCCGCTCCTACGGCATCGTCACCGGCGGTGAGTCGGTCGCGCGCCTGCTCGTCACCCTGGCGGTGCTGAGCGTCGTCGCCACGCCGACCGCGCTCGCCTGGGTGATGCCCCTCGGGCCCGGCATCGTGCTCGCGTGGTTCCTGCGCGAGCGACGCAGGCCCCAAGCGGCGGAGGGAGAGGCTCCGGCGCCGCCACCGCCACCGGAGTCGTCGACGACCCGTTTCCTCGCCTCGACGACCCTCGCGAACGCCGCGTCGCAGAGCCTGCTGGCCGCCGGCCCGCTCGTGCTGATCCTGCTCGGCGCCGCAGCAGGCGAGGTGTCGGTGTTCTTCGTCACCGTCACCGCCGCGCGGGTGCCGCTCGTCTTCGCCGTCGGCGGCATGCTGTCACGGGTGCTGCCCCCGCTCACCCGCATGGCGCGGCGGGGAGAGTGGGCGCGGCTGCGCCGGATCGCACTCGTCCTCGGCGGCGCCACGCTCCTGGTTGCGGCCCTGGGCGCCGCCGTGACGTGGTGGCTCGGGCCGCCCGTCATCGCGCTGCTCTTCGGCGCCAGCTTCCGGCCGCCCTCCTGGTTCGCGGCGACTGCCGCGGCGACGGTGCTGCTCGCCTGCGGGGCGCTGCTGCTCAACCAGCTCCTCATCGGGATGCGCGCGGAGTCGCGCCTCGTCGCGCCGTGGCTCGCCGGCCTCGCCGCCGGTGTCACGCTCGTCGCCGTCCTCGCCGGCACCCCCACGCTGCGGGTGGCGATCGCGTTCATGATCGGCGAGCTGGTGGCGCTGCTGAGCCTGCTCGTGGCGGTGCTCGCGAGCGCCCGCGGGAGGGCGCGGGCCTTTGCCGCCGCATCGGACGACTCGTAGCATTGCGTCCTCGTGCGTCATCTCGCCCGAGACGTCCGCTGGCGCGCGCCGTCCCGTGCACCGCCGCTCGGACCCGATGACCTCCCCACCGCCGACGACGAGGGGTAGCGCAGCCATGACGTCCGAACCGACCGCGACCCAGAGCACCTCCCCACGCGCCGACGCGCACGCCGGAGCGGGAGGAGACGGGCGCCGCGTCGTCGTCATGGGGGCCGGCCCCGCCGGCCTCACCGCCGCGTGGGAGCTCACGCGGGCGGGCGTGCCGGTCGAGGTCCTCGAAGCCGACCCCGAGACGGTGGGGGGGATCGCCCGCACCGCCTCCTACAAGGGCTTCCGCTTCGACATCGGCGGGCACCGGTTCTTCACGAAGGCCGACGACGTCCGGGTCGTCTGGCACGAGATCCTCGACGACGACGACTGGCTGACCGTCCCCCGGCTGTCACGGATCTACTACAACGGGCGCTTCTTCCAGTACCCGCTTCGGGCCTTCGACGCCCTGCGCAAGCTCGGGCTGGCCACGTCGGTCCTCTGCGTGCTGAGCTACGGCAAAGCGAAGGCGTTCCCCCGCAAGCCCGAAAACAGCTTCGAGGACTGGATCGTCAACCGCTTCGGGAACCGGCTGTTCTCGATCTTCTTCAAGACCTACACCGAGAAGGTCTGGGGTATGCCCTGCTCGGAGATCTCCGCGGACTGGGCGGCCCAGCGCATCAAGGGCCTCTCGCTCGTCGAAGCGGTCAAGAACGCCGTGCTGGCGAGCCGTGGTGGGGCCGGGAAGAAGAACGGGGAGGTCATCAAGACCCTCATCGAGGAGTTCGAGTACCCGAAGTACGGCCCCGGGATGATGTGGGAGCGCGCGACCGAGCAGGTGCGGGCAGCGGGCAACGACGTGCACATGGGTGAACGTGTCGTCGGCATCCGTCACGCCGGAGGGCGGGTGTGCGAGGTGCTCGTCGACGCGAGCGACGGATCCAAGGCGTACGCGGGGACCGACTTCATCTCGACGCTGCCGATCCGCGACCTCGTCGGGATGATCGACCCCACCCCACCGCAGCAGGTGATCGAGGCGGCGAACGCCCTGCGCTACCGCGACTTCCTCACCGTCGTCCTCGTGGTCGACCGGCCCGACCTCTTCCCCGACAACTGGATCTACATCCACGACCCGGCCGTGCACCTCGGGCGCGTCCAGAACTTCAAGAACTGGAGCCCGTTCATGGTCCCCGACCCCAGCCAGACGGCGCTGGGACTCGAGTACTTCTGCACCGAGGGCGACACGCTGTGGGAGATGGACGACGACGCGCTGCGCGCGCTCGGCAGCCGAGAGATCGCCCGCATCGGGCTCGCCCGGCCCGAGGAGATCGTCGACGGCACCACCGTACGTATGCGCAAGGCCTATCCGGTCTACGACGAGCACTACCGGGACAACGTCGCGACGGTGTGGGGATGGATCCGCGACAACCTCCGCAACCTCCAGCTCGTCGGGCGCAACGGCATGCACAAGTACAACAACCAGGACCACTCGATGATGACCGCGATGCTCGCGGCCCGGAACCTCCTCGGCGAGCAGTGGGACCCGTGGAACGTCAACACCGACGCGGAGTACCACGAGGAGGCCGGAGAGGACCACGACACCGCCGGCCGGCTGCTCCCGCAGCGCCTGACCGCCGGTCAGGGGACCGACGACGCGGCGTGATCGCGGCGGCCTGTGGCCGTGGCGGTGAGCGCCGCCACCGCGAGCAGGGCCGACCCGGTGACGACCACCGCCAGCCAGGGCAGCCAGCTACCCGGCGGGGCCCACTCCGGTCCGAGCGGGAACGCCCACGAGCCCGGGATTCCCACCGCCGCGCGCCGGCCGTTCGTGTACCAGGCGAGGACGTGCACTCCGGCGACGGTGAGGCTGGTGACCGCCGGCACCACTGCGGCGGATCGGCGCGGCAGCCGCGCCCGGCGCTCGGCGACGATCTCACCGGCGAGCAACGGCACGATCACAAGGATCGGGAGCACGTGGCGGCCCTGGATGTGGAAGCCGTGGTGGCGGAGCACGAGGGTCTCGAGCAGCACCGGGGCCATGAGCACCCCCGCGCTCGACAAGGCGAGGGCCGTCCGCTGGCGCATGGTCCCGACGACGAGGGCGAGTCCCCACAGTCCGGCGGTCAGTGACCACCACGTCCAGTACAGGACGCTCGGCAGTGGCACATCGAGATGGCCGAAGACGCCGACCGCGTGCCGGATGATCGCCTCGCGGGTGAACTCCCACGCGGCCACGAGGCTCGGTCCGAGCGGTCGCGGGTCGACCCTCACCTCGAGCCCGTAGGCCGCCTCGAACGCGAGATTGCCCGCGAGGGCGACCCCGACGACCACGGCCGCTGCCGCGGCACGAGCAGGCCGGGTGCGCACGAGCCCCACCGTGGCCGAGGGTCCCTTCACGACGAGGAACACGAGCAGGTGCACCGCCAGCCACAGCGGGCCGATGGAACGCCCGAGGACGAGCGCGGCGCCCGCCACACCGGTCACGCCCCACACCCAGGCGGGCGGTGCGGGATCCCGGGCCATGCGGAGCAGCCCGGCCGCCAGGGCGAAGCCCGCCGCGATCTCAGGTCCGCTCGGGTTCAGGGCCGCCGCCGTGAACACCACCATCGGCGTGACCGCCACGAGTGGCCCGACGAGCGGCAGGCCTCCCGCGCCGGGGCGCCACAGCGCCGCGATACCCAGCGCGAGCAAGGCCAGGGCGGTGGCTGCGCTGACGCCCCGGCCGATACCCGCCGCGACCTCGGGAGTCGGTCCGAGGCGCGCGAGGTAACCCGGCAGAACGTAGAAGGCGGGCTGGTAGGTGCCGACGTTGGTCACCCAGGCGACCGGCTCGGCAGGCGCAGGCGGGGCCCGGTCGAGGCACGCCACCGACTCGGCGGGGCGGTGCAGGAAGCACGAGCGGTCCTGGGGGGCGAGACCGGGCGGCAGCGTCACCTCGCGGACGGCCTGGGCGACGATGGCCCGCTGCAACGGGTCGAGGTCGGGCGGTGCGTAGCCGCTGACGGAGGCGCCGACGAGGCCGTCCGTCGTGATGCCGAGCGCACGGGCGTAGTGGCCCGACTCGTCGGGTCCGGCGAGCGGCGGGTTGCCGACGACCCAGCCGAGCAGCAGCAGCCCGAAGGCGCCGACGGCGAGCACCGGCGGCAGCTTGGCTGACTGCGTGGCGCGCGTGAGATCCTCCGGTTCAAAGCCGGTGTCCGAGGGCGCCATGGTGACGTCAGCGCCGACGCCGAGCAAGCACGGCCGGAGGGTGGAAGCGCTCGCTATAGTCCTGCGAATGCTCTGGCCCCTCCAGCGGTTGCGCACGTCCACCCCCGGGGGGGTGGCGTTGGTCCGGCGTCACTGGCTGCTCGCCGTGGTCCTCGGCGCGTACGCCGCGGTCCTGCCATTCGTCCCGGTCATGGTTCCCGCCGCAGTGAACGACGACTGGATCTGGACCCGCTCCCTGGAGATCCTCCTCGACGAGGGCCGCCTCGTCATCTTCGAGATCTCCGCGCCGTCCGCCGTCTTCCAGGTGCTGTGGGCGGCGCCCTTCGCGGCCATGACCGACAACGTGTTCGGCGCTGCGCGGCTGGCGACGGTGACGTTCGTCGGGCTCACCGCCGCGGGGCTGTACGGCCTCTGCCGGGCGCTCGAGGTCGGGCGGGAGCGCAGTGCGCTCGGTACGGCCGCGTTCCTGTTCAGCCCGCTCGTCTTCGCGCTGAGCTACACCTTCATGACCGACCTGTACTCGGCGGGCTTCGTCGTCGTGGCCGTCGCGTGCTACGCGCGCGGCCTGCGGGGGGACGCCCGTGCGGACCGCTTCCTGTGGTGGGGGTCGGTCGCCGCGGCGCTCGCCTACCTCCAGCGTGCGACCGGCGTGCTCGTGCCCGTCGGCGTTGTCGCCTTCCTCCTCGTGACCGGCCGGGTGCGGCCCGACCGCTCAGGTGCGGCGACGCTCGCTCGCGTCGCCGTGGTGCCCGCCCTGACCGCCTTGGCCTTCACCCTCTTCGGCTCGGCGGTGGTCGGCGAGTCCGCGACGCAGGAGCTGTTCCGCGAGGCCATACGCGACGCCGGATGGGACGACCTCCTGCTCCACGTCGGGCGCATGGCGTACATCCACGTGATGTACACCGGCCTCTTCGTCGTTCCTCTCGTGGTCGGGGCGCTCGGGGCCGTCGCGCTTCTCGCCCGGCGGGCCAGCGGCCGTGGCTGGCTCCTCGTCGCGGCGTGCGCGGCCATCGTCGGCGGTGGGTTGGCCGGGTTCTCGCGCTGGGCGATGCCCTCGGTTCCGCAGTTCCTCGGGCCTTGGGGGCTCGGACCGTCCGACATCATCGGCGGCCGCCCGACGGTCCTCGGCGCCGGCGGGGAGATCGCCCTCACCGCGGCATGCGCCGCGAGCGCTCTCGTGCTCGCCGTGGCCCTCGGGGCACGGACGGCCCGTGGTGACGAGGCCGCCTGGCGGGGGCCGGCGGGGCTCGTCGCCGTCATGATCACGGTCCAGGCGGTCGCGACGGCCGTTCCCTCGCTGCTGTTCGCCGACTCCTACCTGTCCTTCGACCGCTATCTCGTGCCGATCGCGCCCCTAGCCATCGCGCTCACGCTGTGGGCGCTGCGCGACGTGCGGATGCTCGTACCGGTGGCCTGGGCCGCGGTCGTCCTCGGGGCCGTGCTGTCCGTCCAGGGGACCCGCGACCACCTGCGCTTCCAGCACGCGGTGTGGGACCTCGCGCGGAACGCCCACGCGAGCGGGGTCGCGCTCACCGAGCTCGACGCCGGCTACAGCTGGGACGCTTACCATCTCTACGAGTTGTCGCGGGACCTGGGGATCACCCAGCGCACGCCGCAGGGGCCGTGGTGGGTGGGCGACCTCTTCGCGCCCGCGACGGACTCACGGTTCGTCGTCGCGGGCCACCCCCTGCACGGGTACACGATCGTGGATGTCCGCGGCTACCCGCAGTGGGGACAGGACGCGTCGCTGTACCTGCTCGAGCGTGACGAGGGCGCGGAGGCGACCGCCCCCCGCCTCATATCCGTGCCTCGTCGACCGCCTGGCTGATCCACGGGATGACCTCGTCGAGCATCTCGTCGAGGCTCGTGGTCGCCTCGAAGCCGAGCACGCGCTTGGCCTTCTCGGTGGCCGGGATGCGCCGCTGCACGTCGTGGGCGTAGCCGGGTTCGGAGACCCAGCGGAACGGGACGTCGGGGCCCTTGATCTTGCGCCAGATGAGCGCGGCGAGCTCGAGGACCGTCGTGGACTCCGCGGTCGACAGGTTGAAGTCCTCGTTCAGCGCGTCGGGGTGCTCCATCGCCGTCACGATGCCGCGCGCGAGGTCGCCGCCGTAGGTGTAGTGGCGGACCTGCTCGCCGGAGCCGAGCACGTGCAGTGGATCCTGGCCCTTGAGCACCTTCTGGACGAGGTCGGGGACGACATGGCTCATCGCGAGCTTGACGTTTCCCGACAGGACCTCCGTTCCGCCGAGCGCCCGGGCCTCACCGACGCCGACGCAGTTGAACGGCCGCACGATCGTGTAGGGAAGGCCGTACTGGTCGTACGCCGCCCGGGCGAAGTACTCGACGGCGAGCTTCTGGAAGCCGTAGGAGGACAGCGGCGGCGGGATCTCGCGCTCCTGGCCCTCCGCGGAGGGCCAGGAGCTCGTCGACTCGTACACCATCGACGAGCTCATGTACGTGACCTTGCGCAGGCGCCCCTGGCGGTGCGCCGCGATCGCCGCGTCGCAGGACGCGGCGGTGATCCGCTCGTTCGTGGCGAGCAGGTCGTAGGCGTAGGCGTGGAAGTAGGAGATGCCCCCGATCATCGCGGCGCCCGCCACGAAGTGGTCGCACTCGGCGAGCAGGTCGGCGACGACCGCGGTGTCGGCGGCGTCACCCTCGACGAAGCGGTAGCGCGGATGGTCGTCGTAGGACTTCGCGACGCGGCCGTACTTCGAGAAGTTGTCGAGGCCGACGACCTCGTAGCCCCGGCCGAGGAGCTCCTCGACGAGGTAGCCGCCGATGAAGCCCGCCGAGCCGCTCACGAGCACCCTGTCCGTCATGTCCGCTCCTTGTCGTTTGCGGCCCGCAGCCCGGCGGTCGCGGCGCGCAGCCCGTCGAGGTCCAGGCGGCGGCCGAAGGCGAAGCGGTACCAGTACAGGTAGTGGGGGATCCACTTCGCGAGCTTGAAGTTGGACAGGCCGACCTGGCGCTCCAGCCAGATCGTGGGGATCTCGGCGATCGGCAGCCGCAGCCGGCGCGCCTTGGCTGTCAGCTCCAGTCCGATCTCGAAGCCTCCCCGGCTGTCGATGCCGACCTGCCGCACGAACGCGGTCCGGTAGGCCTTGAAGGAGTTCGTCGCGTCCCGGGTGCCGAGGCGACACAGCCAGTGCAGCGTGAGCCCGGCCAGCCGGGACAGGAAGCCCTTGAGGGGTGGCCCGCCGACCTGCTGACCGCCCGGGGCGTAGCGCGACGCCGCCGCGACGACGACGCCGCGCTCGACGAGCCGGGCCAGGTCGTCGATCTGGCGGGGATCGTCGCTGCCGTCGGCCATCGTGACGACGACGCAGGGCGCCCGCGCCCGGTCGATGCCGAAGCGGATCGCGTTCGCCGGCCCCCGACCGTAGGTGTTCAGCGTCGGGATCACCCGCGGGTCCTTGTCCGCGTAGGCGTCGAGGACCGGCGCGGTGGTGTCGTCCTCGGTGTCGTAGACGCCGAGCACCTCGCAGGGCAGCGTGACACCCTCGAAGATCCGGTCCAGGATGGGGACGATGTCCTCCCCCTCGTCGTAGACGGGGAGGACGATGGAGACGCGGGGGCTCACACCCGGACACCCTGGCCGATGAGGTTCCAGATGTCGACGACGGCCTTGTCGGTGCGCAGGGAGCGGTACGCGGAGTGGGGTGCGCCGATGACGAGCAGGTCGGCCTCCTCGATGGCCGTCTCCAGCGGTACGAGGTCCGCGTCCACGGTCACGTGCGGATCGCTGCAGAGCAGCCGGCCGGCCTTGAACTCGAGGATGCGCTTGAGCTTGTAGGACAGGCTCGAGCGGATGTCGTCGGAGTCGCCCTTGAACGCCATGCCGAGAATCGCCACGGTCATCTCCCGCAGCGGGTAGCGCTCCTCGAGACGCGCCACGACGTAGAGGGGAAGCCCCTCGTTGACGAGCATCGCGGCGTGCCCGAGCGTGAAGTTGTTGTTGTTGAAGGCCGCGAGCTGCATCGTGTCCTTGAACAGACAGGGTCCGGCCGCGAACCCGGCGCCCGGCAGGTCCGCCGCCCGCGGGTAGTTGTGGGCCAGGGCCGAGCGGATGCGCTCGTAGTCGAGGCCGAAGTCGTTGGCCATCATGTAGAGCTGGTTCGCGGTGGCGAACTTGATGTACCGCCAGGTGTTGGTGAACAGCTTCGCGAGCTCCGCCTCCTCCGGATCGAGGTGCACGATGTCGTCGGTGAGCGTGGAGAACAGCTGCGCTGCCCGCTGCCGGCCCCGGTCGGTGCGCGAGGCGACGAGCTGGGGCAGCGTGTAGAGCTCCGTCATGGCCCGGCCCTCGGCGATGCGCTCCGGGCAGAAGGCGACGTCGATGTCGCAGCCGAGGGCCGCGATCATCTCCTCGACGAGGGCCGTCACGCCCGGGTACACGGTGCTGCGAAGGATGAGGACCTGCCCGTCGGTGAAGTGCTCCGCACACCCCCCGAGCGCGCGCGGGATGGCGCGCGGATCGGGGTTGAGGTGCTCGTCGACCGGCGTGCCGATGACGACGACGACGTGCTCGGCGGTGCCGACGACCGCCGGGTCGCTCGAAGCCGAAAGGCGCCCGCTCGCCGTGACCTGCTCGAGCAGGGGGCCTGCGCCCTCCTCGCTGAACGGCAGGACCCCGTCGTTCACAAGCTTGACGCTCGGCTCGCTCGTGTCGTAGAGGACCGTCCGCAGTCCGCGGTCGGCGAGGGCGATGCCCAGTGGCAGGCCGACGTGTCCACAGCCGCCGACGACGACGACATCACAGGGGAAGGGGCGAGGGGGATGCACCATGCTCACGACCCCGGCAGTATCACCCGGCAGCGGCCGGGGCACCAGTTGGCGCCACCCTGCAGGCCGGTCATGGTGCGCCCGGTCGTCCTCGCGCTCGTCGCCGTCCTCGCGGTCGGCACGCGAGCACAAGCGCCTGCTCGCCGGCCTGCGCGCCGGGGCGTTCGCCCGCGCCGGCGCTACGCTTGCCGCCGTCCACGAAGGGAGGGATCGCCCGTGACGGCCACCGCCGCCGCGACGCAGGAGGCGCACGCGACCACGCCGCGGCTCACGATCGTCATCGAGTGGGAGAACGTGCTCCTCGCCGAGGCGGAGCGGGCGCTGCGGATGCTCACCACCCTGGGCCGGCAGGTGGCCGACCTCGGCTGGCCGGCGGAGGCGCTCGTGCTCTTCGACGACGGCGAGGTCGACCGCGCGATGGTGGAGCGTGCCGTCGCCGCGAGCCGCCTCGACCGCCACCAAGCGGTCAGCGTCGAGCTCATCGCGGTGCGGGGTCTGCACTACTACGACCTGAAGAACGCGGGGGCGAGCCGGGCGCGGGGGGACATCGTCGTGTTCCTCGACAGCGACGTCGTCCCCGAGCAGGGCTGGCTCGCCAACCTTCTCGAACCCTTCTCCCGCCCCGACGTCGAGGTCGTCGGCAGCAACCCCTACATCGAGGCGACGTCCCTCTACTCGAAGATGTTCGCCCTGACGTGGTTCTTCCCGCTGCGCACCGAGCACGGGCCCGTGCGACCCGCCCGGCAGTTCTACGCCAACAGCGTCGCCTTCCGGCGCGCGACCCTCGCCGCCCATCCCTTCCCGACCGGTGACGGGCGGGCGCGGGGCGCCTGCACCACCCTGTCGATGATGCTTCGCGACGAGGGCATCACCGTCTGGTGCAACCCGCGGGCGAAGGTCGCCCACCCCCCACCGAACGGCCTGCGCCACTTCCTCGTCCGGGCGCTCTACGACGGGCACGACCGCGCGGTCGAGGTCCGGCGGCGTCACGACGCCCCGGCGCTCGTCCTGGCGCGCGGGGTCGCGCAGAACGCCCTGGAGACCGGTCGCGGCCTGTTCCGCATCCTGCGCTACCGCACCCACGTCGGCCTGGACGGCACGGGCGTCCCCGCGGTCCTCGCCCTGAGCATGACCTACGCGGCGGTGAGGATGGCCGGCTACCTCGTCGCGACGGTGCGCCCCGACGCCATCCCGGACCGCTTCAGCATCTAGAGCCGCCGCCGTGCGCCTCAGCGTCGTCATCCCCTGCCACAACGAGGAGCGGCTCCTCGGGGGTCAGCTCACCGCCCTGGCGGACCAGGACTACCGGGGGGCCTGGGAGGTCGTCGTCGTCGACGACGCCTCCACCGACGCGACGCGGGCCGTCGCCGCCTCGTTCCGTTCCCGGCTGCCCGCCCTGCGCATCGTGGCGGCCGGCGCTTCGGGGGTCGCCCACGCCCGCAACGCCGGGGCGGCGGCGGCCTCGGGCGAGGCGCTGCTCTTCCTCGACGCCGATGACCGTGCGGGCGCCGGCTACCTCCAGGCTATGGCCGCCGCCCTCGAGCGGAGCGACTTCGTCGCCGCGCGGCTGGAGACGCGGACCCTCAACACCGGTTGGGTCGCCCGGACGCGGCTCGTCGAGCAGGAGCGTGACCTCAACGACGTGTTCGGCTTCCTGCCGTGGGCGTTCGGCGGCACGCTCGGCGTCGTGCGGTCGGTGTTCGACGCGGTCGGTGGGTTCCCCACCGGGCGGCGCTACGGCGACGACGTCGGCTTCTGCTGGCGGGTGCAGCTCGCCGGGGTGCCCCTGCGGTTCGTACCCGACGCGGTCGTGCACTACCGCTACCGCACCGACCTCGCGGGCATCTTCCGCCAGGCCCGGCGCTACGGCCGGTCGAGCGCCGCCTACTACCGGGCCTTCCGGTCGAGCGGCATGCCCCGGCGGCCGTTGCCCTGGGTGGTGCTCAAATGGCTGAGCTTCGTGGTCCGTCTGCCGCTCGTGCGGGACCGGGCTGGCTGGGGCCGGTGGCTGTACGACGTGGGGATCGCGGTCGGTCAGGTGCAGGGCAGCATCCGTCAGCGGGTCGTCTACCTCTGAGCAGGTGCGTCGCCGAGCTCCTCGCCGCTGTCCCGCAACGCGGTGACGACCCGCCACATCGCCGCCAGCTCGGTGCGCCCGCCCGGCGTCATGACCCAGGAGCCCGCGTAGGCGGCCCCGAAGAAGAGCGTCGCGGCGATGAGGTGGTAGAGCTGGCGGTCCCAGACGAGCCCCGCGCGCTGGGCGGCGACGACCGCGCCCGCAGCGAGCAGCGACGTGACGGCGGGGCGCCACACGACCGACCAGAAGTCCCGCTCGCGGAGTCCCGAGCGGGCGAGGCAGTAGCGGACCGCCGGGTAGGTGAGCGCGACCTGCGAGGCGGCGAAGCCGGCCGCCACCCCGGTGGCGCCCCCCGCGACACCGGCGGCTACGGCGACCACCGTCACCGGCGTGGCGATGAAGGCCCAGCTCCGCTGCCGGCGCGTCTGCCCCTCGGAGTAGTAGACCCACTTCAGCACGAAGGGCACGTTGGCGGCGAGCGCCCCGACGAGCAGGATCCGAAACAGGGGGATCGCCTCGACCCACTGGGGACCGAGCAGCACGAGGACGAAGGCACGGGCCTCGAGGAACAGCAGGACGAGGGCGGGCACGACGACGGCCATCACCGCGCGCACGACGGCGCGGAAGTGCGAGCGGTAGCGCTCCGTGTCGTCGCGCACCCGGCTGAGCGTCGCCACCACGACGGCCTGCAAGGGCGTGTAGAGCTGCTCGAGCAGCACGGTGGCCCAGCGGTAGGCGTTCTGGTAGAGCCCGAGCGCCACCGTGCCGACGAACCGCCCGACGAGCACGGCGTCAAGGTTCTGGGCGACGTGGGTGAGCACCCGGGCCACGGTGACGTCACCGCCGTAGCGGCGCAGTGCCGTGTACGCCTCGTCACCGTGCGGGGCGCGGGCGGGCCCGCTCGGGCGCCAGCGGCAGGCGGTCCAGAGCCCGACCGTCTCGCCGACGTGCTGGACCACCTGCTGGAGGACGAGGGCCCAGAAGCCGGCGCCCGCGAGCGCCGCGACGATCGCCACCGCGACGCCGGCGAGCGCCGCGGTGACGGTGATCGCCGTCACCGCGGCGAAGCGCAGCTCGCGGCGGAGCAGCCCGAGGTGGATCTTCGTGAGCCCGTTGGCGGTCAGGCTCGCCGCCAGCACGACGGTCATCGCGACGAGCTGGCGCTCGCGGAAGAACCACGCGAGCAGCGGAGCGAGCGCGACCATGGCGACGAGCAGGGCGGCGTTGAGGCGGGCGTTCAGCCAGAAGAGCGCGCTCACCGCGCGCTGCTCGATGTGAGGGGCGTGCACGGTCGCCATGGGGAAGCCGAAGTCGCGGAAGCTGCTCACGAAGCTCACGAGCACGGCGACCATGAAGAACAGACCGAAGTCGCGCACGGTGAGCACCCGGGCGAGCACCGCCGTGGACGCGAGCGCCGCGATGAACAGCACCGCCTGGGCGCCGAGCAGGAGCGCTCCGCCGCGCGCGGAGCGTCCCCGCAGGCCGGGAAGCGCCGCGTCGACGACGGGGTCGACCCCACTCGGCGGCTCTGCCGAGGGCAGCGGTGGTGGCCCGCTCACCGCCCGGCGCCCTGCCCGGGGTCCTTGCGGCGCAGGAGGTAGAACGCGTCCTGCTCGAGGACCCGGTCCTTGTAGAAGATCTCGCCGGGGAAGAAGGCCTCGACGTCGTAGGTGTCGAGGACGGTGACGTGCTCGTGACCGGGGAACTTCACACCCCAGACCACGAGGTCGGGCAGGGCCTCGCGTATCGCCTCGTCGTCGTCCACCAGCGGATAGGGGCGCTGCCAGCTGAGGTAGGCGCGCGCATCACCGCCGTGAAGGTTGTCGTAGATGTTCGCCGGGAAGTAGGGCAGGACGCCGAGGCTGTGGAACTCCCGCCCCCACACCACCCGACGATCGAGGTCCAGCTCGTCGAGGTACGCCGCGAGCGCGGGGCTCCCCGAGTACGGCTGCGTGACGTCGTGGTACCAGGTCTGCGCCCACCAGGTCACCTGCACGGCGAGGACGGCGGCCGTCACGGCGAGCAGGGCCGTCCGGAGCCCGCGGTCGAGGCGTCCGGCCATGGGGGCCGCGGTGAAGCTCACCCACAGGGCGAACACCCACACGAGCACGAGCAGACCGTCGTGCCAGGCGCTCTGGTAGACCCTCGCGAAGAACGCGAGCAGCCCGACCGTGGGCAGCAGCCACACGAGCAGGGTCCCCCGCCGGGCGAACCACCAGGCCGACACGACGATGGCTGCCCACGTGAGCAGCCCGTGGTCGGCCAGTGCCCGGTTGGCCGTCGTCGCCATCACCGCGACGAGGTCGGCGCCCCCGGGGGGCACGTAGCCCGCGCGCGGCAGGTGGTCGTCGGGGACCCACAGCTGGGCCACGACGAGCAGGCCGGCCACGGCGAGCGACGCCAGCGCCGCCGCGTGGTGGGCGAGGGCCCGGCGGGACAGGGCGTTGCGGGAGCGCACGACGTCGAGGAGGTGCACGGCCGCGATGCAGGCCGCGATGAGCGTGCCGTGGGCGCTGACGTTGGCGAGCAGTGCGAGCAGGCCGACGAAGGGCCACACCGCCGTCGCCTTGCGGGGGTAGATCGCGGCCAGGGCGAACAGCAGGGGGGCCACGAGCACGTAGCTCCGAGCGACCACCGCGTACTGGTAGCCGAGGACGAACGAGAACAGCAGCAGCCCGACCAGCCAGCGGGGAAAGGGGCTGGAGCGCACGAGCAGCACCGCGGCGAGGGTGGCCGCCACCAGGGCGATCAGGTGCGCTGTCGCGTACGGCAGCCCCAGCCGGGCGGGCACGACGAGCAGGAGGTGCCACAGGCCCGGTGTGCCTTCGTAGCGCAGGCGCTGGGTGAGCAGCTCCCACACACCGCTGTCCCGCGCGAGCAGCCACGCCTGCGCCTCGTCGAACCAGGGCTCGTGACGGGTGGCGGCGACGGCGAGCTGTGCGACGTAGGCGGCGAGCAGCGCGACGGCGACCACCGCGCGCCGCCGGCCGGCCGCCGCGGCGCTCCGCGCGTCGGAGAACGTGCCCCCGCGAGGGGGGCGGCGGACAGGGTCGGCGGCGACGTCCATAGGAAGGTGGCCTCGGATCGTATGCCGACCCGACCGGGGGGCGGGTGGACGTCGGACGCGCATGGGGTGCGGATGTGGCGAAACCGGGCCGCGACCGACTAGGCTGCCAGCGTCCCGTGCCGCCTCGATGGCGCGCCTGCCGTCCGATGATCGGAGCCTTCTCCGTGCGTCCTGCCGAGAGCTTGCCGGCGCCCGCCGCGGCGCCCGTCGGGCAGCGGTTCACGCAGCGGACGGTGACGACGCCGAGCATCGCCGTCGTGATCCCGGTGCACCGCGGGGGGCCCGCCTTCGCCCGCTGTCTGGACGCGGTGGCGCGCATGCGCCCCCGCCCCGCGGAGGTGGTCGTCGTCGTCGACGGCACCGACCACGGTGAAGGGGACCTCGCCCGGGCGAAGGGTGTGCGGGTGGTGCGCACACCGCACCGGTGCGGGCCGGCCGTGGCCCGCAACCTCGGCGCGGCCGCGACGGCCAGCGATGTGGTGTTCTTCCTCGACGCCGACGTGCTCGCACGGCCCACGGTCATCGCCGAGGCGGCGAGCTACCTCGCGGCGCGCCCTGACGTCCAGGCGGTCATCGGCTCGTACGACGACGCTCCCCCCGAGACGAACTTCGCCTCGCAGTACAAGAACCTCCTCAACCACTTCATGCACCAGCGCGCCCGCGTGCGGGGGCACACGTTCTGGGGCGCGTGCGGTCTCGTGCGGCGCGACGCCTTCGACGCGCTCGGCGGCTTCCTCGAGTCCTACGACCGGCCCTGCATCGAGGACATCGAGTTCGGCTACCGCCTGCGCGCGGCCGGGGGAAGCATCCACGTCGTCAAGACGCTCCAGGTGACGCACATGAAGCGCTGGGGGTGGCGGTCGCTGCTCCGCGCCGACGTCTTCTTCCGCGCGCTGCCCTGGAGCGAGCTCATCCTGCTGACCCGCCACATGCAGAACGATCTCAACGTCGATGTGGCCGCCCGCGTGAAGGTGGCGCTGACCGGAGCGGCCACGGCCATGGCGACCGCAGCGCTCGTCACCGCGTCGGCGGCGGCCGCCGGCTGGGCCGTCGCTCTCTGCCTCGCCGCCCTAGCCCTCGACTGGCCTCTGTGGCGGTTCCTCGCCGAGCGGCGGGATGCCTGGTTCGCGGTGCGGACCATGCCGTGGCATGCCTTCTACCACTTCTACAGCGGTGCGGCGTTCGCGGTGGCGGCGGTCCGCCACCTGGCGACGACACCGCGCCGGTGGCGGGCCCGACGCCTGGGAGAACCGCTCCGCGGGCACACGAACGTGCGGTTGCCCCGAACCGCACCGCCGGGGCAACCAGACGCCCGTCCTACGAGGGATCCTCGAGCACGAACGTGACCTTGAGGTTCACCTTGTAGTCGGTGATCTCGTTGTCCCGCATCCGGACCTCCATCTCCTTCACCCATGCGCCCTCGATGTTGCGCAGCGTCTGGGTGGCCCGCTCGAGGCCCTTCTGGATCGCATCCTCGAAGCTCGTCGGCGAGGTGCTCGTGATCTCCGTCACACGGGCGACAGCCATGCCCAATCTCCTTTCGGTCGGTTCGCACCTGAACCTCCACGCCTTCAGGAGGTGCTAAACCTGTGGGATGGACGACACGCCGCAGTTCGACGACGAGCGGGACCCGCTCGAGCACATCGAGCCCGACGAAAAGGGCGTCGACGACGCCGAGGACGTCGACGAGGCCTGGGACGTCGACCGGGCCTGGGAGGGCGACGACTCCATGGACGACGAGGCCCCCAGCGGCTGACCCGGGCGGCGTCGCACGCCCCGCTGCGGCGCCGGCCGAGCCTACAGGCGCAGGGCCGCGAGGGTGGTCACCCACAGCCCCCCGGCGAGCACGGCGACGGCCGACACGAGCGGCAGGACGCCCGTGACGCGGGCGAGGCGCGGGTTGCGGACGGCTCGGCGGGCGAGCAGGTCGCGCCCGCGCAGCGTCGCGAGCCCGATCGCCGTCAGCGACGCCGCCAGGCCGACGCTGAAGGCCGCGACGAGCAGCAGGCCGAACGCGGCCCGGCCCACGAACAGGGCGGTGGCCAGGACGAGGAACGCCGACGGTGACGGCAGCAGGCCCCCCGACACGCCGAGGAGCACGAGGCCGCGCCGGGACAGCGGCGACACCTCCTCGGGCAGGTCGTGGCCGTGGTCGTGGTCGTGGTGGTGTGGCGCGCGTTCCCCGGACGTGCGGACGTGTGCGCACCGGTGCAGGCGCACCTGGCGGTGCACGAGGCCCGCGCCGACCGCGACGATGAGCAGGCCCGCCAGCAGGCTCAGAACGGGCGCGAGCCGGTCCGCCCCGGCGGCCGCCCGGGTGAACAGGTACAGCGAAAGGCCGAGCACGAGCACCGAGCCCGTGTGCATCGCCGCGACGACCCCGCCGAGCGTGAGCGCGTCTCGCGGGCGCCCGCGTGATCCGACGAGGTAGGCGGCGATGACGGCCTTGCCGTGGCCCGGCGCGAGCGCGTGCACCATGCCGATGCCGACCGCCACCGCGAGCGCGAGCGCGGCGAACGGCAGGCCGACGCGGTCGGCGTCGATGAGCCGGACGAAGTGCTCCTCCAGCCAGCCGAGCTCCGCCTGGGCCAGCGCGAGCGCACCAGCGCTGATCACGACCGCTGCCCCGACCGGCGCCTCCACGCAAGCGCGCCGCCCGCGAGCCCGAGGACGGTCGCGAGCACGGGCACGAGCCACGCCCGGCGTGCGGGGCGTGCGGCGGCCCCGGAAGCGGGCGAGGCGGTGAAGTCCCAGCGCTGCTCGGCGCGCTCCACGGTGAACACCGACTGGGCCGGCGTGCCCGTCCCCTCGGTGACGGCGAACGTGCGGTAGGCGTCGTGGACGTCGTGGAGCATCGCGATGCGCAGGTCGACCACCGTCACCGGTCGGGGGCACTGGTGGATGACGCGGGCGCCGTCGGTGAGGAAGCTGTCGATCGGCGCGACGCTGGCGTCGCAGCGCCGGCCGTCCTGGGTGACCACGATCCGGTCGAGCAGGTAGTCGACGAGCTCCGCCGACGCGGACAGCTCCGCTTCCTTGGCGGCGGGCGGCGCCACCTGCACGGGACCCTCGAGGTAGCGCTCGAGGCTCGTGTCGTCAAGGACCCCGAGCGCCATCCCGACGACGAGGGCGTCGTCGGTGGGGGCGCCCCACTCCACGACCACCTGATGTCCGGACGCCGACACGAGGGCGGTCGGCGGAGGGCCGAACGGGTGCGCTGCCGCCGAAGAGGCGCCGAGCAGCAGCACCCACAGGGTAGTGGCGCACACGGCGACGGCGCGCCCGCACCGGGCGGTGGTTCGGCAGCTCACGGCGCCAGTATGGCGGCAGACGGGTGCTGTGCAGTCGCGGCAGGGCCCGCGCCCGTCCCGCCACCTCCACCGGTGTGTCCGCTAGGCTCTGCCGCGCGGCGGGCCGCGCCGCGACAGCGTCGTCGACTGCACCAGGAAGGGAAACGACCATGAGGTCTCGTGGCGTCCTGGCGTCCGTCGTCGTGGTGCTCGTCGTGGCCGCGGGGTTCGTGGCGGCCGGCATCCTGCTCGACGCGAGCTTCTTCGGCGTCGCGGCGATCATCGCCGCCGTCGCCTTCGGCGGGTCCATGGTCGGGCTCATGGCGCTGCTGCTGACCCTCGTCGGCACCGTGCGCGAGCTCACCCGCAGCGTCGAGCAGGTCACCGCGCAGACCGTGCCGCTGCTGAGCGGCGTGAACGAGACCGTCGCGGGGGTCAACACCGAGCTGGCCCGCGTCGACACCATCGTCGCGAGTGTCCAGCACATCTCGGCCACCGGTGAGAGCATCGCCGAAGTCGTGCACGCGGCGATCGCCAACCCGCTCATCAAGGCGCTCGCGTTCGCGTCGGGCACGAGCGTCGCGCTGCGCACGGCCCGCCGGGCGAAGAAGGCGTCGTAGCGTGCTGCGGAGGGTGTTCTTCACCGCTGCGGGACTCGGCGCGGGGGTCGCGCTCGGCATCTACGCGGTCCGCAAGGTCGAGCGGACCCAGCAACGTCTGCGCCCGGAGGCGATCGCCGCGAGTGCCGGCGACCGTGCGGGCGCTCTCGGGTCGCGGGTCCGTGAAGCGCTCGCGGCGGGGCGCGCGGCGGCCGCGGCCAGAGAGGCCGAGCTGCGCGCCGCCTACCGGGTGGTGGAAGGCGGTCGGGACGTGCCCGGCTGGAGCGCAGATGGGCCGCGGGCCGCGCAGGCACCACAATGGGGAGCGACCGAACAGCCGCCCTTCAGCAGGTAAGCCACGATGCGCTCGACCGACATCCGCCGCACGTTCCTCGACTTCTTCGCCGCACGCGACCATCGCGTGTGGCCGTCGTCGTCGCTCATCCCCAACGACCCGACCCTGCTGCTCACCGTCGCCGGCATGGTCCAGTTCAAGCCGTACTTCCTCGGCGAGGCGACGCCGCGCCACCCTCGGGCGGCGAGCGTGCAGAAGTGCGCCCGGACCGTCGACATCGAGAACGTCGGGATGACCACCCGCCACCTCACCTTCTTCGAGATGCTCGGCAACTTCAGCTTCGGCGACTACTTCAAGCGCGAGGCGATCAGCTGGGCCTGGGAGATCTCGGTGTCCCCCCCGCCCCAGGGGTTCGGCTTCGACCCCGAACGGATCTGGGCCACGGTCTACACCCAGGACGACGAGGCGGAGCAGCTGTGGCTGTCCGAGACCGACATCGCCCCCGATCGGGTGCAGCGGCGCGGCAAGGAGGACAACTTCTGGTCGACCGGCGCGGCAGGGCCCTGCGGCCCGTGCTCCGAGCTCTACTACGACCGCGGCCGCGACCACGGCCGCGACGGCGGCCCGGTCGTCGACGAGTCGCGGTTCATGGAGTACTGGAACCTCGTCTTCATGCAGTTCGAGCGCGACGACGCCGGGGGGCTCCTCGGTGAGCTGCCGCGGCAGAACGTCGACACCGGCATGGGCCTGGAGCGCATGGCCGTGCTCCTGCAGGACGTGCCGAACGTCTACGAGACCGACGTCCTGCGCCCGATCCTCGAACGGGCGGCGGAGGTGACCGGTGTCGCCTACGAGGGTGGCGGCACCGCGGATCGTCACCCCCGTGACGTGTCCCTGCGGGTCATCGCCGAGCATGCACGCTGCGCCGGCTTCCTCATCGCCGACGGGGTGCTGCCGAGCAACGAGGCGCGCGGCTACGTCCTGCGTCGGCTGCTGCGGCGCGCGGTGCGGCACGCCCGCATCCTCGGTCAGGAGCGCCCGATCATGCCGGCGATGATGGAATCGGTCATCGCCACCCTCGGGGATGCGTGGCCGGAGCTGCGGGAGCAGGCCGAGCTCATCAGCCGCGTCGCGAGAGCCGAGGAGGAGGGCTTCGCTCGCACGCTGCGGACGGGTCTGTCGATGCTCGACCAGGCCATCGCCCACGCGAAGCAGCAGGGCGCGGCGGAGCTGCCCGGCGACACCGCCTTCGCGCTGCACGACACCTACGGCTTCCCCGTGGACCTCACCCTGGAGATCGCGGCGGAGCATGGCCTCGAGCTCGACCGCGACGCGTTCGCCGAGCACATGGAGGCCCAGCGTGCCCGTGCGCGGGCCGCGGGCGCCGGGGGCGGCGAGCGGCGCGGACCGGATCTCGACACCTACCGGTTGGCCGCGGGCACGGTCGGCCCGGTCCGGTTCGTCGGCTACACCGACGAGGCGGCCGACACCCGGCTGGGCGCGCTGCTCACCACCTCCGGGCTCGTCGAGCACGCGGAGGAGGGCGACGAGCTCGAGGTCGTGCTGCCGACCACGCCGTTCTACGCCGAGGGCGGCGGCCAGCTCGGCGACCACGGGATCATCACGACCGACACGGGCCGCATCGAGGTGCTCGACACCCTGGCGCCCGTCGACGGGCTCGTCGTGCACCGTGCCCGCGTCGCCGCGGGCGAGGTCCACACCGGCCAGGACGCCCACGCGGAGATCGACCGGGCCCGCCGCGCGTCGATCCGGCGCGGGCACACCGCGACGCACATCCTGCATGCCACGCTCAAGGACGTCGTCGGCGACCACGCGGCGCAGGCCGGGTCGGCGATCGACGCGGGGCGGTTCCGGTTCGACTTCCCCCACTTCGAGGCGGTCACCCGCGATCAGGTCGCCGAGCTGGAGGAGCGGGTGAACACCCGTATCGCCGCCGACCCCGAGGTCCGCACCGTGGAGACGTCCCAGGAGGAGGCGCGGCGCCTCGGCGCCATCGCCCTGTTCGGGGAGAAGTACGGCGAGCACGTGCGGGTCGTGGAGATCGGCGACTTCTCCCGGGAGCTGTGCGGGGGGACGCACGTCGGCCACGCGGCGGAGGTCGGGATGTTCACCGTCCTGAGCGAGGGGTCGATCGCCGCGAACCTCCGGCGCATCGAGGCGGTCACCGGACCGGAGGCCTTCGCGTACCTCTCGCGCGAGCGGCTCATCGCCGACGAGGTCGCCCGCATGCTGAAGGTGTCGACGGACGAGCTGCCCGGGCGGGTCGCGGACCTCCTGGAGCGCCTCCGCGCGACGGAGAAGGAGATGGCGCGGGTCCGCCGGCAGGCGCTCATGGCGAGCGCGGGGTCGCTGCTCGAGCGTGCGGAGCGTGTGGACGGCGCGCAGGTGCTCGCGGCGACCGTGGAGGGCGCCGACCGCGACAGCCTGAAGCTCCTCGCCACCGACCTGCGCAACCGCATGGCCTCGGGCGTCGTCGTGCTCGGCAGCGCCACCCCCGACGGGAACGCCCAGCTGTTCGCCGCGGTCACGCCCGACCTCGCCGGTCGGCTCGCGGCCCGCGACGTGCTCGCTGCCGGTGCGCGCGCCGTCGGCGGAGGCGCGGGAGGCAAGGGCGACACCGCGCAGGCCGGCGGGCGGCACGGCGCGCGGCTGGCCGAGGCGATCGAGGCGTCGCGGCGGGCGGCGCGCGAGGCGCTGCAGCGCTAGATGGGCCGGGTCCTCGGGGTGGACGTCGGTACGGTGCGCGTCGGGCTGGCGGTGAGTGACCCGGGCGAGGTCGTCGCGACGCCGGTGGGCGCCATCCCGGCGGCCGAGGAGCCCGCGGCGCTCGCCGCCGCCGTGGCCGCTGCGGCGGCGGAGCACGGCTGCCGGCGGGTTGTCGTCGGCCTCCCGCGGGGTATGTCCGGGCGAGACACCGCGTCCACCGCCCGCGCACGGGCCGTCGCCCGCGCGCTCGGCGACGAAGGGCTGCAGGTCAGCCTGTGGGACGAGCGCCTGAGCTCGGCCGAGGCCGAGCGGGTGCTCCTCGCAGCGGGCAGGCGTCGGGGGCAGCGCCGGACCGAACGGGATCAGGTCGCCGCGGCCATCGTCCTGCAGGGATGGTTGGACGCTCAGCGCAGACCGAGGGAGTGACGCGCACCATGGCATTGTCGAAGGGCTCGAAGGGGTTCCTCCTCGCACTCGTCGTCGTCGGCGTGCTGCTCGCCGCTGGCGTGGCCGCCCTCGGGGCGCTCACGGGCGGCGGCTCCGGGGAGGGCGAGCCGGTGACGGTGGAGATCCCCGAGGGCATCGGCGCGTCGGCCGTCGGCGACATCCTCGCCGACGCGGGCGTCGTGCGCTCCGCGGTCGCGTTCAAGATCGCCGCCCGCTTCGACGAGCGGGCGGAGCGCATCCGCACGGGCACCTATCGGCTGCGGACCGGGATGGGAACCGACGCCGCGCTCGAGGAGCTCGCCGCGGGGGAGGGCCAGCGGCGGGCGGACAGCTTCCGCGTGACGATCCCCGAAGGCCGCACCGTCACCCAGACGCTCGAGCGCATCGCCGAGGCGGAGGGCTCGCCCTTCACCGTGTCGCAGCTCGAAGCGGCCCTGACGAGCGTGCCGCTACCCGACTGGGTCCCGAGCGGCCTTCCCGAGGGGCCGCGTGACTTCGCGCAGTACGAGGGGCTGCTGTTCCCCGACACCTACGAGTTTCGTACCGACGCCACCGCCGAGGACGTCCTCGACCGCCTCGTGGAGCGCACGGAGGACATCCTCGAGTCGGTCGACGTGCCCGAGGGCTTCACGCGCTACGAGGTGCTCATCCTCGCGTCGCTCATCGAGCGGGAGGCGCGGCTCCCCGACGAGCAGCGGCTCGTCAGCGCGGTGCTGCACAACCGGCTCGAGCGGCCCATGCGGCTCCAGATTGACGCGACGGTCATCTACGCCCACGGCGAGCACCTCGACCGGGTGCTCAACCGGCATCTCGAGATCGACTCCCCCTGGAACACCTACCGCTACGACGGCCTGCCCCCCACCCCCATATCGGGCTCGGGGGAGTCCGCCATCCGCGCCGCGGCGGACCCCGCTGACGAGGACTACCTGTACTACGTCGTCGTCGACCCCGAGACCGGAGAGCACGGCTTCTCCCGAACCCTCGAGGAGCACAACGCGAAGGTGCGCGAGGCGCGCCAGCGGCGCGCCGAATAGGGCACCGCGGGGACGGCGCCTGACCCCCCCTTCCCGCGTCAGCGTCGCGACATCGCGGCGCGGGTCCGGGGACCGACGACGCCGTCGTCGGCGATGCCGGCGGCGCGCTGGAACGCCCGGGTGGCCCGGTCGGTCTGCGGGCCGAAGACCGCGTCGACGCCGATGGGTCGCTCCCGGACGCCGTTCAGCTGCTGCTGCCAGGCGCGCACGGCGGGGCCCCGGTCGCCGCGACGCAGCACCCCCGCGGAGGGCGCGCGGGCGGCGAGTGCCGCACGGGTCTGGGGCCCCACGACGCCGTCGACGGCGATGCCGGCGGCCTCCTGGAGCTCACGGGTCGCCCGGTGCGTCTGCGGACCGAAGGCCCCGTCGACCGTGAGGGCGGTCACGCGCACGGTGTTGAGCTCCGCCTGCCACGCCGCCACCGCGCGGCCGCGGTCGCCGAGCCGCAGCACGCCCGCGCGAGCGCCGCCGCGCGACGTCGACCCTGCGCCCGGGTAGTCGCCCCGTCGCCGCGCCTCGGCCAGCGAGGGATAGGGATTGAGCCGGTTCGTGCCGTGCGGGTCGACGACCCGGTCGTCGTGGATCTCCAGGTGCAGGTGCGGTCGGCCTCCGGCGGCGTTGCCCGAGTCTCCGACGTAGCCGATCACCTGGCCGCGAGCCACCCGGACACCTTCGGCGACACCCCGCGCGTACGCCTGCGCCGCGGTGCCGGTGTGGGGACCGAGGTGGTAGTAGGCGTACACGCGCCCCGCGTCGTCGCGGATGTGCAGGGCGTAGCCCGCCGTGGGGTGCCGGCCGGGCATCCAGCTGACCTTGCCCGCGGCCACCGCGTGCACCGGTGTGCCCATCGGCGCGAAGACGTCGGTGGCCCGGTGCGCCCGAGCGCCGCCCGACCGGCGGGCCCCGTAGTCGTCGGCGACCTCGGCAGGCCCGATGATCGGGAAGGTGATGTCGAGCACGGGCTCGTGGCCGGACCCGCCGAGTGTTGCCGCTCCCGCGCCGGCCGCGAGGGCTGCAGACAACACTAGGATCATGTAGATGACTCTTGTTGACATCGACCACAGCCTAGGACACACGGGCGTGCGGGTAAACGGCTTCCCGACGGGTGGTCTGTCGTGACGACGTCGCGCACGCGGCTCGTGTGCCTGCTCGGACACCCGGTCGCGCACAGCATCTCGCCCGAGATCCACACCGCGGCATTCTCCGCGGCGGGCGTCGACGCCGCGTACCTCGCCTGCGACGTCGCCGCGGAGCGGCTGGCGGAGGCGGTGCGGGGGCTGCGCGCGCTCGCGTTCCTCGGCGCGAACGTCACCGTGCCGCACAAGCGTGCGGTCCTCGGCCTCGTGGACGCCGGCACCCCCGAGGCGGAGGCCGTCGGTGCGGCGAACACGCTGTTCTGGGAGGGCGACCGGCTGCTCGCCGACAACACCGACGCAGCCGGACTCCAGAGCGTGCTCGAGCAGGAGCTGCGCCTCGACGCGGGCGCGACAGCGGTGATCCTCGGAGCCGGTGGAGCCGCGCGGGCGGCAGCGGTGGCGCTCGGGCGCCTCGGCGCGCGCGTGGAGGTCGTCGCCCGCCGGGAGGACGCCGCGCGCGAGGTGGCCGCACTCGCCCGGCGGCTCGGCGCGGACACCGGTCCCGTCACGGACCCGCACGTGGTCGTGAACGCCACCCCCCTCGGACTGCAGGGCGAGGCGCTGCCCGAGCGGTTCATGCGCCTCGGGCCCGGCCAGGTCGCGCTCGACCTCGTCTACGGGCCCACCGACACGCCGTTCCTCGCGGCGGCCCGGGCCACGGGGGCCGAGGCGCACGACGGGACCGGCATGCTCGTCGCACAGGCCGCGCGCGCATTCGAGCGGTGGACCGGCGGCGCGGCCCCCCTCGAGGCCATGCGGGCGGCGGCCCTCGCCGCCCTCGGGCGATGACCTCCTGAGCCGCCGACGAGGCGGCAGCAGGCGGGGTCAAGGCCGGGCGGGCACCTGCCGATGCTCTCGGGGACTCCCCCCGAGCACCCCGAGGATCCCATGAGCGACACGAAGGCCGAGCGGCTCGCCGCGGCGCTGAACGACTTCCTCCAGACGTCACCCGACGTCGAGGCCGCCGCGGTGGTGAGCTTCGACGGCCTCGCGATGGTCTCCGCGCTGCCGGAGGGCATGGAGGAGGACCGGGTGGGCGCGATGTCGGCGGCGCTGCTCTCCCTCGGCGAGCAGGCGGCTGTCGGGCTCGGGCGAGGCGAGATGCGCCAGCTGTTCGTGGAGGGGGAGTTCGGGTTCGTCTTCCTCATGTCCGCCCGTGACCAGGCGGTCCTGGCAGCGGTGACCGGCCGGTCCGCCAAGATCGGCTTCATGATCTACGAGATGCGCCGGTCGGCGGAGGTCATCGGCACGATCCTCGCCCAGCCGGTCGAGCAGGCCGCCCCCGCGCCCGCCC
>Ga0247713_1000025_pt1 | contig 109381 bp, 114 predicted proteins | sample 21E_NmetaG_FD_189936 | JGI IMG/M metagenome (GOLD analysis project Ga0247713, IMG submission 189936) | Soil microbial communities from hillslope of Landscape Evolution Observatory, University of Arizona, Oracle, AZ, United States - 2-1-E_N | ecosystem: Engineered > Artificial ecosystem >... | reverse complement strand
GCCCCCTTCTCCCCCGCCCGCTTCGCCATCGAGGCGATCCGATGAACGTTGTCGTGAACGGCCAGGACCGCGCCGTACCCGACGGCGCGACCGTCGCGGACCTCGTCGCCGAGCACGGCCCGGCGGCCGCTGGCGACCGCATCGCCGTCGCGGTCAACGGCGAGGTCGTGCCCCGCCGCGCGTGGGCCACCACCCCCGTCGCCGACGGTGACCGCGTCGAGCTGCTCGCCGCCATCCAGGGCGGCGCCGGCGACCCCCCGACCGACGAGGACCCGCTCGTCATCGCCGGCGAGAAGCTGTCCTCGCGGCTCGTCCTCGGCACCGGCGGGGCGTCGAGCCTGGAGGCGCTCGAGCAGGCGGTCGTCGCCTCCGGCACCGCGATGGCGACGGTGGCGCTGCGCCGCGTCGACCCCGCGGCGAAGGGCTCGGTCCTCGACGTCCTCGACCGCTGCGGCGTGCGGGTCCTGCCCAACACCGCCGGGTGCTTCACCGCCCGCGACGCGGTGACGACCGCCCGGCTGGCCCGCGAGGCCCTGTCGACCGACTGGGTGAAGCTCGAGGTGATCGGTGACGACCGCACGCTGCTGCCCGACCCCGTCGAGCTGCTCGACGCCGCCGAGCAGCTCGTCGACGACGGCTTCGTCGTCCTGCCCTACTGCGGCGACGACCCGGTCGTCGCCCGCCGCCTCGAGCAGGTCGGCTGCGCGGCGGTCATGCCGCTCGGCTCGCCGATCGGATCGGGCGGGGGGATCCGCAACCGCGCCAACCTCGCCATGATCGTCGAGCGCGCCGGCGTCCCGGTGATCCTCGACGCCGGCATCGGCACCGCCAGCGACGCCGCCCTGGCCATGGAGCTCGGCTGCGACGGGGTGCTGCTCGCCAGCGCGGTCACCCGCGCCCAGGAGCCGGCGATGATGGCCGAGGCGATGCGCGCCGCGGTGCGCGCCGGGCGTCTCGCCCGCCGCGCGGGGCGCATCCCCGTCAAGCTCTACGCCGAGGCGTCGACGCCTTTCCAAGGACTGCCGGAGTTGTCGAGCTGACCCCGTGCCGCCGGCACATCGGCGTGAGCCTGCACGGGCGGGGCGACGCAGCAGACTTAAGAGCGGGGTGCGCTTGCGCAGCAGGTGATCGGTCTCGGCGAGGACCGGCGAGGACCGGCGAGGGGATGAGCGCCTGGCGTCCCAGCCCGACGGGCAGGGCGGGTCGCCGAGTAGGACTCGTACCCCGGCGGACGATCGGGAGCACTCGGTTGCGGCGGGGCCGGGACCACGTCGGGTTGTCCGGCTTGCCCCACTGGAACCGGGCTCGCGCAGGTCCGAAGATGGAGCGACGAACCGCCGTGAGCTGCGCAGAAAGCACCGGCGTGCCGATGCGGCGGAGGCAAGGGGGCAGGGCATGGTCACGTACGTATCGCTCATCAACTGGACCGATCAGGGCATTCGCAGCTTCACCGACACGGTGAAGCGGGCGAGGGAGTTCCGCAGCCTCGCCGAGAGCAACGGCGGGCAGGTGCGCGAGCTCCTGTGGACCGTCGGCGAGTGCGACATCGTCGCGGTCGTCGACTTCCCGGACGAGGAGACCGCCACTGCGCTGCTGCTGAAGGTCGGAGCCCTCGGCAACGTCCGCACCCGCTCCATGCGCGGCTTTGACGAGGAGGCGATGGAGCGCATCATCGCCAAGGCGGGCTAGACGACCCCTGGGCGCGGCTCAAGGGGACTCGGCGGGGCGGCGGACCGGGTAGAGAGTCCCCGGGTTCCCGGGTCGTACAAGCCCAGCACCTCGCTGCTGGTTCAGCGTCCGGGACCGGCGGTGATACAGGTCCTCGTCCGGTCCCTCGGCAAGACCGTAGACCTGGGTGCCGTACGGGATGCCGCTGCGCATCCCGAGCAGCTGGCGAATCGTCGCCTGCGGTCGAGCGGAAAGCCGGACACGTCGTCGCTGAGGGGTCGTCGGCGCCCGGCGTGCACGAGGATCAGGCCCGCAACCGCGACTGATCTCAGGCCAGTCGGCCCCGGGCAGCGGCGGGCAGCGCTCAGGCTGATTCGGCGGGGCGGCGGACGGGATACATGTTCCCGGGACTCCAGGGGTCGTACAGCCCGAGCACCTCCCGGGCACGGATGCGCCGCAGCTCGACGTCGACGGGGCCGGCGAAGCCGTCGCCCTGCACGCGCCAGCGTCCGCCCACCTCATGGACGTTGGGGAAGCGGTCGGCCAGCTCCTGGCGCGCGGAGGCGCGCTGCGCCGCGGTGCCGCGTCGGGTCCGCTCGACCAGCCGCAACGCCATGTTCGCGACCCGGTTGTACTCGGCGGCGAGCTTGGTCTTCATCTGGCCGGCGGTCTTCTGACCCGAGCCGTGCCCGAGGAAGATGTCCTCGCCCTCCTGCCTCCTGATCAGCACGGCGTTCTCCAGGCGCCAGGCGTTGCCGACGTTCTCGTTGATGGCGTCGTAGCCGGGGTGGTTCCAGAAGTAGACGTGGTCGCCGATCACGAGGTCCCGCGGCGACGACGGCACCACCTGCTGCAGGCTTCCCAGACCCGGCCGGCCTGCAGCGGGCAGGTCGAGGTCGTCGAACATGTTCCAGCGCAGCTCGATCTGGTCAGGGCCGAATGCCGCGATCCGCGCGTTGAACGCCGGCTTTCCGAGGGAGGCCATGAACGCGCGGAAGTGGACCAGCGACACGAGGTAGTCGCAGTGCAGCAGGCTGCGCCGGTGGGGCGGTTGCGGCACGAACAGGTTCATGATCGCGTCCCACGGGTCTGTCCTGCCCGTGGGTGTGAGCCGCCAGCTGTAGTCGTCGGGGTCGCCGTAGACGGTGTGCCGCTCCCCGCGTGGAAGCCGACGGATCTCTGCGCGCTTGGCCGGGTCGCGGCGCTCGTCGTAGTCGTCGGGGGGCAGGGGCTGCCACGAGTCCTTCGCGGTGAAGTTGACCCGCGGTCCCCAGTAGAGCGCCGGGCCGGTGAACGGATAGCCGAATGCGCGAAGGCCTCCGCGGGAGGCGCGCTGGGAGCTCTGCATCACGTCCGACATCGTCACGCGCTTGACGAGCTCGCTCTGCAGCTCGTCCTCGGTCGCGAACGTGAACGGGTCGCTGGCCGCTGCCATGTCGCTGAGGACGAGCGCCGCCACCCGGCGTTGCCGGCCGCGGGGGAACCGTCCCCGGACGAACGCCTGGCGTTGCGCGCGGGTCATGGCCGTGGGGGTCACGGCGGGGGGCGACACGACGAGGACGCGTCGCTGCACGCTTGCCGTGCCCCCCGAGGCGGCGGCTGGGGCGAGCAGCCGCTGGACCGCCTGGTTGCCGGCCGTCCCTTGCAGCTGCAGTGCCACGCCTTCCCGCACCGCCCTGTCACCCTGCCGCGCAGCGCGCACCCACTCGGGCAGGACCCCCCGGCTGGGCATCCCCGGGCGTGCCGGCGGGCGCGGTTGCGACACCCCCGGTGCTCGCGCTTGCCGGGTGACCCGCGCGGCAGTCGGCATGAGCTCCTCCGTGGGCGCCAGCAACAATCGCGCTCCTGGATAGCACCTCGGCGTCCAGGGCGACAGTGTCATCGCGGCAGGCCGCAGGTGCCAGCAACACCGTCCGAAGGCGCCATGAACAGTGCCCGAAGGGGCACAGCCCGGGAACGCGTGCACGGCCGGGGGCCCGAGCCAGTTCTTGGCGGTGAGCACGACATCCGCCGCCCGATGGTGCCGACGAGGACGAACCTGCTGGGTCTGGTGAAGGTCGGCGGCCGTGGCTGGCATGGCCCGAAACCCCTGCCGGCTAGCCGGCCGCCGCGGCGAACAGTCAGCGGCGGCGCGCGTCGACGACGCGGTCGGCGATCATGCCCATCGCCTCTTCGAGGGCGATCTCCTCCCACTCGGTGGCGTACGGGCGGCGGTACCTCACCTTCCGCGCCCGCAGGTCCTCGTGACGAGGTTCTTGCTCGCGGCTCCCTTCGGGCAGAGCTTGCCGCGCGAGATCGGGCTGTCGTAGTCGCGCTCGACACCGACGACCTCTGTCCTCCTCACCCGGCTGCCTCTGCTACCCGCCAGCCAGGCGCTGCACGACCCGGGACGACGGCACGCGCTCCCTGCGCCGGCCGAAGACGAGCAGCAGCAAGGCGATGAGCTCCTCGATGAGCCAGTAGATCCCGTAGGAGACGACCGCGACGGCCATCGGCCAGGCCGTCAGGGCGAGCGACGGCCCGAGCACGAGGCCGAACCGGAAGCGCCTGAACCACGTCGCGGCGTACAGCAGCGTGCCGAGCCCGCCGACGCCCGCAAAGTGCAGCAGCTCCCGGCTGAAGGTGGCCTCCTCGACGTCCCAGAGGAACTTCACCCCGCGCGCGAGGACGCGCAGGCCCGGGATCGAGTCGGGGACGAAGCTGTAGCTCGCAAGGGTCGGGAAGTCGAGGACGGCAGGCAGGAGGAACAGTCCCATGACGCTGAACGCGAACAGGCCGACCATCACGCGGACGCGGTCGGCGATCGGGTTTCGCCCTTCGCCCTTCATCAGCGTGCGCACGCTGACGGCGCCCCACATGACCCACCGGCGCAGGAACTTCACGCCGAGGTACTGCATCGCCTCCCGGAAGATCCGGTCGGCTTCCTCCGCGCCTACCTGCGGGCCCAGGTAGTTCGGCTTCTCTCCGGGGTCGAGGATCATCGCGTCGTGGACGAGTGCGGCCGGGGTATGACGCCCGTCCTTGGGGACCAGCCATGCCGCGAACGTGGGCACCGACGCGAGATCGGTCTCGAACTCCTCCTCGAGCCGGGCGGGGATGGTCCAGATGCGCCCGTCCTCGTGCACGTAGCGGAACTGGTTCGTCAGCAGGTACGTGCCGTCGCGTCCGTCCACGCGCTGCAACACGAACTTCGCCGGCGCGTCCTTGTCCGCTGCGTAGTAGCCCTGCTCGAGCATGGCGCGTCCCCCTCCTGTCGACAGTGGACGGCTCCCGAACCGTCCCCCGGCGCCCGCACGCCTGATCTGGTCGAAAGTGTGCTCCTGCGCGCAGCAGATGACAAGCACGAATCGGGCAAGGGGGACGGCTCCGGGCGGTTGAGTGCGGAGTTCTACTGGCAGGCGAAGTCGGAGCGCGGACACTTTCCCGGTAGGCCCGGCGCGCAGGCAGCCGGTGATCGGTTCCATCGACGCGCCGCGAGCGCGACGAGGACCTCGCAGCGCTCGGCGTCGCCCATCCCCGCAGCGTCGACCTTCAGTGCTGCACGGTAGAGCCGGACACCCTCTTCGTAGGCGAGGCGCCGGACGGCCTCGGCGGCGGCGCGGACCATCCACCTGCGGGCGGTTGCGGCCTCGCCGTAGGGCGCGAGCACCGACCAGTGCCAGGCGATGTCGGCAAGGGGGTCGGAGAGGTTGGCGGCGAACCGTTGTTCCATCGCCTCGGCGACACGGCGGTGCAGCGCGGCCTGTCCGGAGGTGGTCAGCGACGCGGCGATAGCGTCGCGGGTGAGCGCGTGCACGAACCGGTAGTCGCCTGCGTCGCCCACCCGGTCGAGAAGGCCGTGCTCGACGGCTTCGTCGATGAGGGGAAGGCACTGCCCGACGGGCGCGTCGAGCACCGCGGCGAGGAGCGCGACCGAGAAGTCACGTCCGAGGATGGCCGCCGCCTGCGCCAGCCTGCGGCAGTCGGGCGAGACACGGTCGAGCCGCCCCCGGCACGACGTCGAGCACCGTCCGCGGCGGACGGTCCGGAAGCCAGGTGCCGTTCGCGCTCGCGGCTGCCACCTCGCGGACGAACAGCGAGTTGCCGGCGGTCACCTCGAGCACCGCGCGGGGATCCGCCGCCGACTCGGCCGCGCTGACGCTGGCGAGTACAACGCGCACCTCCGCGAGGCCGAACCCGCGTAGGTCGAGACGCTGCACTCCCGGTGACCGGAGCAGGTCGGGCATGACCCGGGGGAGCGCACTCGCCGGCGCGTGATGACGGAAGGCAGCGAGCACGAGCAGACGCGCACCGAGAAGGTGGTTGGCGAGGTGGGCGAGGAGCCGCAGCGACGGCTCGTCCGCCCAATGGATGTCGTCGAGGATGACGAGGAGGCCCGTCCTGTTCGCCGCGCCGCGCAGGGCCTGGGTGACGGCGTCGAAGAAGCGGAAACGGTCCTCGGGTGACGCGACGTCACCCCCACGGGGACGTCGTGGTCAGTCCCCAGCGAGCGGAGTACCTGGAGCCATGGCCAGAAGGCCGGCGCCCCCTCGGCCTCCCGCACCGTCCCCACACGACGGCGGTGCCCCCGGCGAGCGCGACGCCGGCGAGCTCCTGGGCGAGGCGCGTCTTGCCGATCCCCGGCTCACCTGGCAGAGGACGAGCCGGCCATCCCCCTGGCGGGCAGCATCGAGCCATGCGCGCAGGGCGTCGAGCTCGTCGCGTCGGCCCACGATCCCGTCGTCGGCGACCTGCCCGGAACCCCCCGTCCAGGGCGCGCAGCAGTGCGGGGATCTTGTTCGGCGGCTTCGTGGCGGTCGAGCCGATAGCGTGGGGTCGATGGGTGACGACACGGACCGCATCCGGGTGAGGCTGGCGAACCGCCGCTGGGATACGCGGCGGGTGGTGGTCACGGTGATCGGCTTCACCGTGGTGCTGCTCGGACTCGTGATGCTCCTGCTGCCTGGACCGGGCGTCCTGCTGGTCGTGTCGGGCTTTGCCATCCTTGCGACGGAGTTCATGTGGGCCTGGCGCGCGCAGCGCTTCGTGCAGGCCAAGGCGCGTCGCGCCGGCCGCCGCGCGCGGCGCTGGGGGTCCCGCCAGACCTGAGCGGGCGGTTGCTCCGGGCCGCTGCGGTCTTGCGGCAGCCGCGACGGCGCGAGAGGCTCGCTCGACCATGGACGGCCGGACGCCGGCACGGTGGCGCCTGCGCTTCAGCTAGGTGTGCTCCGCTCGTTGTTCATCGCCGCTCGCGTCCCCTGTCTCGGCCAGCCGACGGCGCTGGGTGGTGACGACGTACTTCGGGTCGGCGGTTCCCTGAAAGCCCGCCCGATACACCGCCCAGCGCTGACAGAAGGAGCCGGCGAGCAGCGCGACCGCGCCCAGCCGCCGCAGCGGCAAGCGGTTGGCTCCCCCGGCCGCGACGAGGGCGGTACCGGCCGCGGTGCACGACTTGGCGAGCTTCGCCCACCGTCCGGCGTCGCCCTCGTGGTAGGGCTCGGCGAGGGACCCGAGACGCCGCTCCATGACCTCCTCGGCACCGAGCTCGATTACGGCGCCGGCGAGCGCGAGCCGCCGCGCCGGCTCCTGCTCCCCTTCGGGAGCGAGCAGCAGCGCCGCCGCCCCGGCCGATGCGGCGGCGGAGCCACCGAACAGAAACGGCAGCTCCCGGCGTGCCTCGTGCCACACGGGGACGGCGGTGTTCGCGAACAGCACCGCGGTGTAGGTGGCCATGCCGAACCCGAGCGCCGAGCCGACCCGCTGGGCGAGACGGCGCAGCCCCGGCAGGCGCCCGATCTCGTCGAGGCCCGCCGCGGCCGCCGCCGCCGGGGAGAACGCCGCGAGGATCCACGAGCCGACCGACAGCGGCGACGTGGGCTTGAAGACCCGCAGCATGTGGTGGAACCGCCCCGGCACGCCGAGGTCGGCGACGAGCAGCGGCGGGCCGGCCAGCGCGGCGGCCGCCGCGGTTCGCCGGGCCGCCCGTGCGAGCCCGCGCCTGCCGGTCAGCTCCGCCGCCTCGGCGAGCGCCTCCGACAGCCCGCCGAGCCCGCCGACGAAGACGTAGACCGGGACCTCCCACGTCCACGCGGGGGCCTGGAGGATCGGACGCCCGTGGTAGCTGCGGACCTCGGCGGGGGGGACCATCGCCCCGCGCGGGGACTTCAGCTGCTGCGCCGGCGCGCCGGCCCCGAGGTCGACCGATGGGGTGGGCACGGAACCCTCGCTCATCGACGCCGCGCACCGCCGGCCACCGCGGAGGCCACGGTGAGCGCCAGCGCCGCCGCCGCACCGAGCGCCGACAGCCACTCCGACTTCAGGTGCTTGGTCGCCACGACCGGGTCCGGGGGCAGCCCGTACACCTCCGGCTCGTCGAGCAGCAGGAACAGCGCCCCGGTCCCGTCGACGCCCGCCGCGTCGTCCTCACCGTCGCCGTAGACGTGCGCGCCGGCGAAGCCCATCGCGGTGACCTGCGCGAGACGGGTCTCGGCCATCTCGCGCATCGCGTCGAGCGAGCCGAAGCTGATGCTGTCGGTCGGGCAGACCTTCGAGCAGGCGGGCTGGTCACCGGTGCGCAGCCGGTCGTAGCACATCGTGCACTTCCACGCCTTGCCGTCCGTCTCCCGCCGGGAGATGACGCCGTACGGGCAGCCGACGACGCAGTAGCCGCAGCCGTTGCAGATGTCGGGCTGCACGACGACCGAGTCGAACTCCGTCTTGAACAGCGCACCGGTCGGGCAGTTGTCGAGGCAGCCCGCCGTCGTGCAGTGCTTGCAGACGTCGGACATCATGAGCCACCGGAAGCCGTCGGCCACGAGGTCCTGGGCGTGGTGCTCGATCGCCGCGGTGTGGGCTATCTGCTCGGCCCCCCGCAGCCGAGCGGGCTGCTCGATGAAGGCGACGTGGCGCCACGCGTCGGCCGACAGGTGACCGGTGTTGTCGTAGGAGTGCCCGGTGAAGTCCCACTTCGTCTCCGGGACGTCGTTCCACTCCTTGCAGGCGACCTCGCACGCCTTGCACCCGATGCACACGGTTGTGTCGGTGAAGAACGCCATGCGGGGACGGCGGTCCTCGTCGGCGTACCCGGGCGCCCGGGAGGCCGCGCCCGCGACCGGCAGGGGCGCGTAGCCGGTCGCCTCGTTGCCGGTGCGGTCGGGGCGGTCGCCGAGCATGCGCCTGCCCCTCACCGGTCGACCTGCCCGGGCCCCGCCGCCGCGCGCGCGGCGCGCAGGCGCCCGTGCTCGGCCGGCCAGCGCGCGACGAGCTGCAGGAGCTCGGGTCCCCGGGGGCGGCGGCCGGCGACGATGTCGCAGGTGGCGGCCTTGGCCTCCTGGATATGCACGTTCGGGTCGACGACGACGGGGAACAGGTCGTTCGCGGAGTCTCCGGTCACCAGACCGTTCGCGCCCCAGTGGTAGGGCAGGCCGACCTGGTGCACCGTCGCGCCCTGCACGTCGAGGGGCTTGAGGCGCTCGGTGACGAGCACGCGTGCCTCGATCGCCGTGCGGGCGGTGACGATCGTCGCCCACTGGCCGTTGCGCAGACCCCGTTCCCTGGCGAGCTGGGGGGACACCTCGCAGAACATCTCCGGCTGCAGCTCGGCGAGGTGCCCGACCATCCGGCTCATGCCCCCCGCGGTGTGGTGCTCGGTCAGCCGGTAGGTCGTGACGACGTAGGGGTAGGCGCCCGACGCCTGCCCGTCGGCCGGGTGGTAGGGGTTCACCGGTTCGGTGTAGCGCACCCGCGCGGGGTTCGCCCGCTGCCCGTAGAGGCGGTTGGCGAACGGGGACTCGTGCGGTTCGTAGTGGGTGGGCAGCGGGCCGTCGGTCAGGCCCGACGGCGCGAACAGCCAGCCGCGCCCGTCGGCCTGCATGATGAACGGCTCGTCCCCGGCGATGCTGTCGGGCCCGGTGGCGCCCTCGGGCGGGCGGTAGCCCGGCGGCTTCGTGACCGGGAAGTCGGGGACGTCGAGGCCGGTCCAGCGCCCCTCGGCCTCGTCCCACCACACGTACCTCTTGCGCTCCGACCAGGGCCTGCCCTGGGGGTCGGCGGACGCGCGGTTGTAGAGCATCCGGCGGTTCGCCGGCCACGCCCAGCCCCATTCCCGCGGTGCGTCGCCCTGCTCGTGCCAGGGTGTGCGGCGCGCGGTCTGGTTGAGCCCGCCGGCGAAACAGCCGCAGTAGATCCAGCATCCGCAGGCCGTGGACCCGTCCGCCTGCAGCTCGGTGAAGCTCGACAGGGGGTTGCCCTCCCAGTCCCAGCCGTTGATCTCCAGCAGCACCACCTCGGGGTCGGGGTCGCCGTAGCGGCCTTCGAGGGGATAGGTCCACGTGAGGTCGAGCACCGCGCGGTCCCGCGGGTCGTCGGAGTCGGCGAGCTTGGCGCGGATGATGCGCCCGAGGTGGTAGACGAACCACAGGTCGCTGCGCTGGTCCTCCCGGGGTTCGACGGCCTTGAACCGCCACTGCAGGAGCCGCTCGGTGTTCGTGAAGGTCCCCGCCTTCTCGACGTGGGCGGCGGCGGGCAGGAGGAACACCTCGGTGGCGATCTGCTGCGTCACGAGCTCGCCGGTCTCGACCTCCGGGGCGTCCTTCCAGAACGCGGCGCTCTCGATCTCGAACAGGTCGCGCACGACGAGCCACTCGAGCTCCGCCAGGGCGAGCCGGTGCATCCGGCCGTTCGCCGAGCCGACCGCGGGGTTCTCCCCGAACAGGAAGTAGCCGGCCACCTTCCCGTCGAGCATGTCGAGCGTCGTCGGGTAGGTCGAGTGGTCACCCGAGATCCGCGGCAGGTAGTCGAAGCAGAAGTCGTTCTCCGGCGTCGCCGCGTCCCCCCACCAGGCCTTCAGCAAGCTCACGAGGTAGGTGTCCATCGCGCCCCAGAAACCCGTCGGCGCCGCGTTGCGGCGCACGTAGTCACGGTAGTCCGCGTAGCCCTGGGCGTTGGGCATGGGGATGTAGCCCGGCAGAAGGTCGTAGAGCGTGGGGATGTCCGTCGAGCCCTGGATCGACGCATGGCCGCGCAGCGCCATGATCCCGCCTCCCGGCCGGCCGATGTTGCCGAGCAGCAGCTGGATGATCGCCGCGGTGCGGATGTACTGGACGCCGACCGTGTGCTGCGTCCAGCCGACCGCATAGCAGAACGCCGCGGTGCGCTCGCGCCCGCTGTTGTCGACGAGGAGCTTCGCGACCTCCAGGAACAGCTCCCTCGGCACCCCGCAGGTCTCCTCGACGAGCTCCGGGGTGTACCGGCGGAAGTGCTTCTTCAGGACCTGGTAGACGCACCGCGGGTGCTGCAGCGACGGGTCGCGCTCGGCCGTAGCGGCGCCCTCGACCTCCGAGCCCTGCGCGCCGACGCTCTGCGGCGTGCTCGCCTCCTGCTCTCGCCGTCCGGCGGCGCTCGCCACCGTCATGCCCTCGTACGCCCAGCTGGAGACGTCCTCGTACGCGCCGGTTTCGGGGTTCCATCCGGAGAAGACCCCGTCGAGGTCCTCGGTGTCCTGGAAGTCCTCCGAGATTATCGTCGCGGCGTTCGTGTACGCGACGACGTACTCGCGGAAGTCCGCCTCGTTGGACAGGACGTAGTTGACGATGCCGCCGAGGAAGGCGATGTCGCTGCCCGCCCGCAGGGGGACGTGGAGGTCCGCCGTCGCGCTCGTGCGCGTGAACCGGGGATCGACGTGAACGACCGTCGCACCCCGGCGCTTGGCCTCCATGACCCACTGGTAGCCGACCGGATGGCACTCGGCCATGTTGCTGCCCTGGATGACGATGAGGTCAGCGTTTGCGAGGTCCTGCTGGAACGACGTCGCGCCACCCCGTCCGAAGGAGGTCCCCAGACCGGGGACCGTCGAGCTGTGTCATATGCGGGCCTGGTTCTCGACCTGCACCGCGCCGAGCGCGGTGAACAGCTTCTTGATGAGGTAGTTCTCCTCGTTGTCGAGCGTCGCCCCTCCGAGCGAGGCGAGTCCCGTCGTGCGCCGAAGGGGGACCCCGTGCTCGTCGGTGTCCTGCCAGTAACGCCGGCGTGCGTCTATCACCCGGTCGGCGATCATGTCCATCGCCTCGTCGAGGGGGAGGTCCTCCCATTCCGTGGCGTGCGGGCGCCGGTAGCGCACGGTGCGCAGCCGCTGATCGCTCGTGACGAGGTTCTTGCTCGCCGCGCCCTTCGGGCAGAGCCTGCCGCGCGAGATCGGGCTGTCGTAGTCGCCCTCGACCTGGACGACCCCGTCGTCCTTGACGAAGACCCGCTGGCCGCAACCCACCGCGCAGTACGGGCACACGGACTGCACGACGCGGTCGGCGTCGACGAGGAGGGAGGACAGGTCCTGCGACCTCGGCGACTGCGCCGCCTGCCCCCGCCCCAGGACGTCCCCGGTGGTGACCTGGCGCACGACGGGCCACCGCGCGATGGCCCGGCCGAGCGAACGAAACGGCATGGCCTCTCCTCGCACGGGTCCAGCGCGACGCCCGTACCCACCTGCCGCTGCCGGCGAAACGTCGCTCGTCGCAGCCGCGACCCAGAGGTGGGGCGGGGTCGGGCGCGGGGGCGAGCCGTCGCACGGCTCCGTCCGCGGCACTAGCCTTCCGCGGGTGCCTCGAGACGATCACTCCACCCGGACGGTTGTCGCCGTCCGCTTTCCCCGGGCCGACCTCCGCCCGTTGGCGGCGGTGGCGCGACGGGTGGGCGTGGCGATCGCGCTCGTGCTGCTCATCGCGGCGGTCGTCTACGCCGACCGCGGCGGCTACACCGACGACGTCGACGGCGAGGTCGGCCTGCTCGACGCGCTCTACTACGCCACGGTCAGCATCACCACCACGGGCTACGGCGACATCACGCCCGCCAGCCCGCGGGCGCGTCTGCTCACCGCGTTGATCGTCACCCCGGCACGGGTGGCGTTCCTCATCCTGCTCGTCGGCACGACCCTGGAGATCCTGACCGAGCGCTCACGTGAGGCGCTTCGCCTGCAACGCTGGAGGAAACGGGTGCGCGACCACTACGTCGTCTGCGGTTTCGGCACGAAGGGACGCAGCGCCGTGGACGTCCTCCTCGGCCGCGGCGTCGAGCGATCCGACATCGTCGTGGTCGACGAGGGCCGGGACGCGGTCGAGGCGGCGACCGCCGCGGGCCTCGTTGCCGTGCACGGCAGCGCCGCACGCGCCGCCGTCCTCCACGAGGCGGGGGTGCCCGTGGCCTGCGCGGTGATCGTGGCCCCGGACCGCGACGAGGCGTCGGTCCTCATCACCCTCACCGCCCGGGAGCTCAACGCCGACGCGGCGATCGTCGCCGCCGTCCGCGAGGAGGAGAACGCCCACCTGCTCCGACAGGGCGGCGCCGATGCGGTCATCACCTCGGCGGAGGCCTCGGGGCGCCTTCTCGGCATGGCGACCCAGCATCCCCGCCTCGTCGACGTCGTGGAGGACCTCCTCACCGCCGGTGAGGGCCTCGACATCGGCGAGCGTTCCGTCCGCGACGAGGAGATCGAGGCGGGCCGTCCGCTCGTCGATGCCGGCGAGCTCGTCGTCGCGACCATCCGCGACGGCCAGACGGTGCCCTTCACCGAGATGCGCGCCCGGGACCTGCAGCGCGGGGACCGCCTCGTCATCCTCTGCGTGAGCGAGGAGCCGCGCGGTCCGGGCACCCTGCGACACTGATCGCTGCGGACCGGGCATGCGCCGGGCGCTGTGGGTAGCGTCTGCCCATGCACGCCGACGATCTCGCCCTGCTGCGCCTGCCCGGCGACCCGACGGTCGCGCCCGACGGCACCCGGGTCGCCTACGCCCTCACCCGCCTCGACCTCGACGAGGACGCCTACCGCAGCACCATCTGGGTGGCGCCCGTCGACGGCGGCCCGCCCCGGCGGTTCACGCACGGACCTCGGGACACGAGCCCCCGCTTCTCCCCCGACGGCCGCTGGATCGCCTTCCTGCGGGCCGGCGGCGACGGACCGGCGCAGGTGCACGTCATGGCAGCCGACGGCGGCGAGCCGCGGAAGGTGAGCGAGCACCCGCTCGGGGCGAGCGCGCTGGCCTGGAGCCCCGACGCGACGCGGCTCGCCTACGTCGCACGGGTGCCGGAGGAGGGCCGGTACGGCACCGACCCGGATGTGCCGCCGGAGAAGGAGCCTCCGCGGCGGATCACCACCCTGAAGTACCGCATCGACGACGTCGGTTTCACGATCGACCGGCGCACTCACGTGTTCGTCGTCGACGCGCTCGTCGACGGCGCCGAGCCCCTGCAGCTCACGCGTGGCGACTTCGACCACGCCGACCCGACCTGGCATCCCGACGGCCGCTCGGTCGCCTTCGTGTCGGCGCGCCACGCCGGCCGTGACCTCGACCTGGCAAGCGACGTGTTCGTCGCCCGTGCCGACGAGCCGGACGCCGCCCGCGCGATCACCGACACGCGCCGTCTCCTGGCCCGGCCCGCGTTCACGCCGGACGGCGAGCACGTCGTCTTCGCCGCGCCGGAGGAGCTGCCGCACGGGGACACGGTTGGGCTGTGGTCGGTGCCCGCCGACGGCTCGGCACCGCCCCGGCGCCTGACCGGCGCCGGGCGCCACGACGTCGCCCACCACAGCGGTCGCGGCGCGCAGCAGCTCATCACCGATCCCGACGGCGGCGTGACGACCGTGCGCCTGCACCGCGGCGCGGTCCAGCTCGTCCGCTTCGACGCCGCGGGCGACCCCGAGGTCGTCGTCGGGGGGCCCCGGCAGGTGCTCGGGTACGCCGCGGGCGGGGGGACGGTGGCCGCGGTGGTCGCGGACGCGACGAGCGCCGGAGAGGTCGTGGTCCTCACCGGCGAGGGGAAGCGAATCCAGGCCGGCGAGGGCGAGCGGGTCCTCACCGACCACGGCGTCGAGCTCGCGAGCAGTGCCGCGCTTGGCGGCATGGAGGAGATCACCGCGACGGCACCGGACGGCTACCCCGTCCACGGATGGGTGACGAAGCCCACGGGGGCCGGCCCCCACCCCGTCGTCCTGCAGATACACGGGGGACCCCACGCACAGTACGGCTACGCCCTCCACGACGAGACGCAGGTCATCGCCGGCGCCGGCTACGCCGTCGTCTACGGCAACCCGCGAGGCTCCTCCGGCTACGGGCGGGCCCACGGCCGGGCGATCATCGGCGACTTCGGCGGTGTCGACCGCGACGACGTGCTCGCGCTGCTCGACGCGGCGCTCGCCGAACCCGACCTCGACGCCACGCGGGTCGGGGTCATGGGTGGCTCCTACGGCGGCTTCCTCACCGCGTGGCTGCTCGGCGAGACGGACCGGTTCGCCGCCGCCATCGTTGAGCGCGCGCTGGCCGCGCCCGACAGCTTCCTCGGCTCGAGCGACATCGGCCCGCACTTCCTCGACGGCTACTTCGGCCGGGAGCCGCAGCGCCTCACCGCGCAGTCGCCTTTGGCGAGGGCGGACAAGATCAGCACGCCGACGCTCGTCGTGCACGCCGAGCAGGACTGGCGCTGCCCCGTGGAGCAGGGGCAGCGCCTGTACGTCGCGCTGCGGCGCAACGGCACCGACGCCGAGCTGCTCCTGTTCCCCGGTGAGGGCCACGAGCTGTCCCGGTCGGGGCTGCCGAGCCACCGCGTCGCCCGGTTCGCGGCCATCCTCGACTGGTGGGGGCGCCACCTCACCGACCCCGCCGACTAGAACGCGGGGCGCTAGGTGAGCAGTGTCGCCTCGGGGAGGTCGGGCTCGATGTACATGACGCGAGCGATGGGCAGTCGCTCGCGCACCCGGCGCTCCGCGTCGTCGATGACCTCCACGACACCGGCGAAGTCGAGGTCGCCGTCGAGCTCCACCTTCGCAGCGACGAGCAGCTCCTCCGGGCCGAGGTGCTGGGTCTTCAGGTGCAGCAGCCGGCGGACGCCGGGGCTGGCCTCGATCGCCTGCCTGATGGCGACCACGTCTCGGGCGGTCGCCGCCTCACCAAGGAGGAGGCTCTTCATCTCCGCGGCCAGCACGACGGCGATCACCGCGAGCAGGGCGCCGATGGCAAGGGTCGCGTACGCGTCCCACGCCGGGTCGCCGGTCACGACGACGAGCCCCACACCGATCAGCGCGATCACGAGTCCGAGCAGGGCACCGAGGTCCTCGAGGAGCACCACCGGCAGCTCGGGCATCTTCGCCTGGCGCACGAACGCCCACCAGCCCTTGCCCTCGCGCACGGCGTTGGCCTCCCCGACCGCGGTCCGAAACGACCACGTCTCGAGCCCGCGCCTGGCCTGCCGGCCTCCGAGCAGCAGCAGCGCCTGGTTGCCGCTGTCGGCGACGGAGTGGATGGCCTCCGCGAGCAGAGCGCTCGACCGGGTGATGAGAAAGCCCGCGAACTTCGCCACCGCGATGCCGAGGTTGGCGAAAAGGGCGGCGACGATCGCCTTGGTCCCGTGCCCCTGTCCCGCCACCCGGTCATGGTACGCCCGGCTTGCCAGGCGCCGTAGCCGAAGAGTGCAGGAGAAGCAAGCCTTCTGGGGCCCGGCTGCGGTCTCACCTCGTGGCGCCGACGGGGCCCGTGGTCGGCGGGGCGCCCGTGGGAGGGGGCTGCTCCCCGGCCGCGAGGCGAGCGCGGATGACGCGCTCGGGGTTGGCGGCGCGCCCCAGCCGGCCGTCGCCGTAGCGCACCCCGCCGGCGACGACGCGCGCGGCGAGGGCCGCCCAGGCGCAGACCCCGCGCTCGAGCACCCAGGCGGGTGCGAACAGGGTCGTCGAGGGCGGGAACACGGCGGCCCCGCCGTGGCGGCGGCGTCCCCGCTCGGCGAGCAGCGTCGCACCGAGCGCCGCGACCCCGAGCCCGCGCAGGCCGTTGCGGCGCGCGATGGCCGCGAGCGCGGGCAGGATCGCGAGCTCGATCGCGAGCCGCCCTGGCTGGGCGAGGCTGTCGTAGGCCTGCCGCACCCGCTGGTTGAGGAAGTGGGCGGCGGTGGGGGGCTCGCGGCGCACGAACAGGTCCGGCGCGGAGCGCACGACACCGCCGGCCGCCCGCACCGTGCGCAGCAGCTCGAGGTTCTCGAACAGCACGTCGGGATCGTAGCCGCCCGCGGCGACGAGCACGGGGCGCCGCACGCCGAGCGTGCCCGGGTAGTCGTACCCGACGGCCCGGTTGAGCAGCGTGCGGGCGGTGTCCCACCGGGCGTGCCACGGCAGCGGGACGAAGTAGTTCTGCGGCACGACGGCGTCGGCGTGCGCGAGCCGGGCGACCACCGCCCGCAGCTCCGCGACGCCGTAGCGCACGTCGTCGTCGGCGATGACCACGGCGTCGTTGTGCGCGTGCCGCAGCCCCGTGAGGACGCCCGGGACCTTGCCGTTCGCCCCGGCCAGGTCGAGGTCCACGCCGACGTGCACGACGGTCGACGGCCACGCGGCCTCGTGGGCGGCGAACACGTCCGAAGCGGACGCGTCGACGACGACGACCTCGACGACCTCGGCGAGGCCGGCAAGGTAGCCGGCGAGGTCCGCGCGCGGGGCCGCGGACTTCAACGGCAGGAGGTAGGTGGCGTCGAGGCGCGCCGGTGCGCCGCTCACGACCTCTGCAGCGGCGCGAGCAGCGACGTCCGGCCGGCGGCCCAGGATCCTAGGAGGTGGTCGGTGAACCGGCCCTCGAGCGCGGTGACGGCGAGCGCGCCGAAGACGACGTCGGCGCGCAGGTGCGGCTCGTCACGGACGAGACCGCCGGCGAGGTCCCGGGCGGCCACCGTCTGGTGGTGCGCGTCGGCGACGACGTGGACGTCGTAGAACAGCCGCGCCCACGGACCGAACCCGTGTCGCCCGAGCGCGACGGAGTAGCGCCCCATCGGCTCCACCGACGTCATCTCGAACATCGCGAGATGCCCGACGAGGGCGCCGCGCCAGCGGCGGTGCAGCCCGAAGTAGGAGACGAGGTTGACCGTTGCGAGCGTCACCCCGGGCAGCACGTCGACGTACGCGCCGTAGGCGGCGTCGAGCCCGAGCTCGCGCAGGCTGAGGGCGAAGAGCTCGGCGTGCATGTCCTTCTGCACGCCCTGGCCGTACTCGTCGGCCTGGATCTCCACGAGGGCCGCCTTGCTCGCCCCCGCGAGCCGGGGCAGGGCCCAGCTGTGGGGGTCCGCCTCCTTCAGCTGGTACGCCGAGCGGTGCACGGAGAACTCAAGCAGCTGCTCGAGCCTGCCGCGCTCCTCGAGGTAGCGTGACAGCGACGGTCCGCCGCCCGCGCCGGCGATGTCGTGGAGCCGCCCGACCGGGTCGTCCTCGTCGGGGACCGGTCCCACCACCTCCGCGAGGCGTGCGGCGAAGCGCTCCTCGAGCTGCCCGCGGAACGCGAGCAGTGGCGCCTCCCACTCCCATCGATCGTCGACGCCCGCGAAGCCGCGGTAGTGCAGCTCGTAGCAGCAGTAGAGCGCGAGCGCGCTGTCGTCGCCGTCGAGCGGGTCGTCGGCGGGGGCGGGCGGGGGCGCGAGCGGGCCGGGACGGTCCTGCAGGGCGTCGAAGAGGAACGCGGTGAGCGGCCCGCGCGGTCGTGGGAGCGGCGGAGGGTCGAGTGGTCCCGACCGGAGCAGTCCGAGCTCCTGGGGGGTGACCACCACTGCGACTCCTCTCCGCCCACGTTCGCAACGCGCCTTTCCCTTAGCGCGCCGCCCTTCGTACCCTTGCGCCCGCCCGTCGAACCACTGAGGAGGCCCCGCGATGGCAGAGCACGACCCCGGTGCGTACGGCAGACACGCCGCAAGCGACTACGACGACCTCACGGCGCTGCTCGTGCAGGACACGGCGGCCACCGTGGAGGCGCTCGTCGAGCTCGCCGACGGCGGACCGGTCGTGGAGTTCGGCATCGGCACCGGCCGGCTCGCCCTGCCGCTGCGTGCGCGTGGCGTGGAGGTCGCAGGCGTCGAAGGCTCCGAGGACATGCGCGACCTGCTGCGGGCAAAGCCGGGAGGCAGCGACATCCCGGTGGAGATCGGCGACTTCGCGCACGCCCGCGTCCCCGGGGCGCACGCGCTCGTGGCGCTCGCGTTCAACACCGTCTACGCCCTGCCGTCGCAGGAGGCGCAGGTTGCCTGCTTCGCCAACGCCGCGGCCCATCTGCGGCCCGGGGGCCGCTTCGTCCTCGACGCCTGGCTGCCCGACCCGGGCGCCTTCCGCGGGCACCAGTCGGTGCGCACCCTCGCGGTGCGCGACGACGTCGTCGTCGTCGAGACGGCGCTGCACGACCCCGTCAACCAGCGCATGACGACGACGAAGGTGCGCTACCGAAACGGCGAGGTCCGCCTGTTCCCCGCGAACCACCGCTACGCGTGGCCGGGCGAGCTCGACCTCATGGCACGCCTCGCCGGGATGCACCTCGAGCACCGCTGGGGCGGCTGGACGCGCGAGCCGTTCACGGCCGACAGCACGATGCACGTCTCGGTCTACCGCCGCTCGGAGGAGGAGACGGGCGCGCGGCGCGACGCGCCGGCCGGCTAGGCGATCGGGCGCCGGGGCCCGCTCCCGGCTGTTGCCGTCCCCTCCACGGCGGCGGCATGCGCGGCACGCGCGTCGGGTACGGATGCGCGGTCGACGTCGTCCGCACCGCCTTGCCGTCTGGAGGAGCACGTGTCCCTCAACATCCAGGAGCTCGGCCTGCTCCGCCGCGAGCGGCGCCAGCGCCCCGCGCTGCCGTCCGCGCGCGGCCCGCTCACGGCGTTCCTGCTCGAGGCGTTGCGGCGCCCGGCGCATCCGCTGCCCGGGGCGCCCGCCGCCACCGACGACCCGCTCGACGGGGACGACAGCGCGCTCGCGCTCTACTGCTGCTACGAGCTGCACTACCGCGGCTTCGCGGGCGTCGACGAGGAGTGGGAGTGGGAGCCGACGCTGCTCGCCCTGCGCCGCCGCCTCGAGGCGGCGTTCGACGCGCGCGTCCGCGACGAGGTCGGACCGGTGGTGGAGCCCGATGACGTCACCGCGGGCCTCGAGCAGGTCCTGTTCTCCCACGGAGGGCCGTCGCTGTCCTCCTACCTCGCCGAGGAGGGCACACTCGAGCAGCTCCTCGAGTTCTCCGTGCACCGCAGTGCCTGGCAGCTCAAGGAGGCCGACGCGCACAGCTGGGCGATCCCGCGGCTGCACGGGGCCGCGAAGGCCGCGCTCGTGGAGATCCAGGCCGACGAGTACGGCCAGGGCGTGCAGAAGGACATGCACGCCGAACTCTACGCGCTGTGCCTCGAGGAGCTCGGGCTCGACGCGAGCTACGGCGCCTACGTCGACGTGCTGCCCGGCGTCACGCTCGCCACGGTGAACCTCGTCTCCTACTTCGGGCTGCACCGCCGCTGGCGCGGCGCGCTCGTCGGGCACCTCGCCGGCTTCGAGATGACGTCGGTGGAGCCCATGGCACGCTACTCGCTGGCTCTGAAGCGCCACGGTTTCGGCCAGTGGGCGCGGCTCTTCTACGACACCCACGTCGTCGCGGACGCGCACCACCAGACCGTCGCGGCGCGCGACCTCGCCGGTGGGCTCGTGCGCGCCGAACCGGAGCTGGCGCGCGACGTGGTCTACGGCGCGCAGGCGCTCACCGCCGTCGAGGCGCGCTTCACCCGCCACCTGCTCGCGGCGTTCACCGCGGGCCGCTCGTCGTTGCGTGCCCCCCTGCTCGTCGGCTGACGGGGTCGCACGACGCCTCGCCGACCTCCGCGCGCGGCGCGACCCCTCGGCTGCCGCACGCTGCGACGCCGTGCGCACGCTCATCGTCGTGTGCTCGAGCTCGCGGGGTGGCTCGAGCGTCTTCGGGGAGCTGCTGCGGGGCTGCGCCGGGCTGCTGCACTTCTCCGCCGAGATCAACCCCCACGTCGTGGTCGCGACGCTCGGGGACCCGGCGCGCAACCTCACCCCCGACCTCGTCGCCGACCCGACGCCGGTGGCGGGGCGGGAACCGGGCCTCTCCGTGCTCCGCGGGGAGCTCGGCCTCGACGCGGGGCGGCCCGTGGCCGGACCCGTCGCAGGGTTCGCCGGGCACGTCGCGTGGCGGCTCACCATGCAGTGGCCTGACGAGCCGATCGACCCGACCGCCGTCGCCGGCTGGGTGGACGACTCCCTGGCCGCATGCTGGCGGGGCCGCGACCGCTTCTTCCTCGCGCTCCTGCGCCGGGTGCGGGCGGCCCACCCGGCCGTGAGCCCCCATGCCTACGACCTCGACCGGGCGCTGCTGGCGGACGCCTTCCCGGACCCCCGCCCGTACCGGCCGCGGGAACCGGTCGTGGAGATGGCGCCGTTCGTCGTGCCCCGGCCGTGGGCCCCGGCGACCGAGCGCGAGCTCGCGAGCCTGCCGCTCGTCACGACGACGCCACGCAACGCGTTCCGCCTCGAGCTGCTCCAGAAGGCCTTCCCGAACGCCCGTCTGCGCGTCGTCCACCTCGTGCGCAACCCCGCGGCCGCGGTGAACGGGCTGCGCGACGGCTGGCTGCGGCCGGGTTCACGAGCGTGCGCGTCCCCTCGGGGCTGCGCGTCCCCGGCTACACCGACGTCGATCCCGACGGCGCCGACTGGTGGTGCTTCGACGTGCCCCCCGGCTGGCGGGAGTGGACCGACCGGCCGCTCGTCGAGGTCTGCGCGTTCCAGTGGCGTGCCGCCCACGAGGCCACGCTGCGCACCGTGGAGCGCCTCGGTCTCGACTACCACCGCGTCCGCTTCGAGGACGTCGTCGGCACGTCGAGCGAGCGGCGGGCGGCCCTCGAGGCGCTCGTCTCCTGGATCGGCCTCGACGCCGCCGACGCCGCCGCCCTGGCACGCCGTGACCTGCCGGTCGTCATGGCGACCGCGCCGCCGCGTCCCGGCCGCTGGCGGCAGCGGACAGCGCTCATCGAGCCCGTCGTGACCGATGGGCAGACCCTCGGCCTGGCCACCCGGCTGGGGTACGGGGCCGACCTCGCGACCTGGCGGTGAGCGGCTACGCGCTCCAGCAGCGAAGCGGTAACGCCCCCCTTACGCGCCCGCGGTCGCCACGGACGGGTCGATCGTCACGCTCGCTGCGCGGTTGACGATGGCGGTCGGCTCACCGCCGCACACCGGGCACGTGGGCGCCGGCGAGGTCTTGTCGAACCAACCCGCGCAGTAGAACCAGCGTTCGCACTCGTCACACAGGGCCCAGATCTCTGCGGCCACCTGCACTACCTCTCGCTCGCGTCCTGCGCGCCGGCGAACGCGTCAGGACAAACCAATGTGTTCACAGGGCCGAGGTCAAGGGCGCCGCCGCGTCTGCACAAGGGCGGAAACACGTTGTCGCGCAATATTGTCCCAGGGCGGCGGCGTCGTCAACACCTGTCTCCCGCACTTACCCGCTCGGGGGACGCGGATCACCCACAGGGGGAGGTAGGCGGTGGGCAGGCCATCCACGCCGGCGGGTTGCCGGGCGGAGAGGGGAGGTCAGCGGCGACCCATGCCGATGCCCTGCGCACGCTGGTAGTGCTTGCCCTCGGTCTGCAGCGAGGGGGCCACCATGACCTCCGCCCGCTGGAACTCCTTGATGCTCGCGTAGCCGCACGTGGCCATGGAGGTCCGCAGGGCGCCGAACAGGTTGAGGGTCCCGTCGTTCTCCATGGCCGGCCCGAGCAGGACCTCGCGCAGGCTGCCGATCTGGTCGACGCGGACACGCGCGCCGCGCGGGAGCTCGGGGTGGAAGGTCGCCATGCCCCAGTGGTAGCCGGCGCCGGGCGCCTCGGTGGCCCGCGCGAGCGGCGAGCCGAGCATGACCGCGTCGGCACCGACCGCGATGGCCTTCGCGATGTCGCCACCGGTGCGCATCCCGCCGTCGGCGATGATGTGCACGTACCGGCCGGTCTCCTCGACGTGGCGGCTCCGTGCGCCCGCGGCGTCCGCGATCGCGGTCGCCTGCGGCACGCCGATGCCGAGCACGCCCCGCGACGTGCAGGCGTTGCCCGGGCCCACCCCGACGAGGATGCCCGCCGCGCCGGTGCGCATGAGGTGCAGGGCCGAGGAGTACGACGCGCAGCCCCCGACGATCACCGGCAGGTCGTAGCGCGCGATGAAGTCCTTGAGGTTCAGCGGCTCGGAGGTGTTCGACACGTGCTCGGCGGACACCACGGTGCCCTGGATGACGAGGATGTCGAGGCCCGCCTCGAGCGCCGCGGCGTGGAAGCGCTCGACCTTCTGAGGGGTGAGGCTCGCCGCGGTGGTGATGCCCTCGGCCTTCATCTCGGCCACCCGCTGGCCGATGAGCTCGGTGCGCACCGGCTCCTTGTAGATCTCCTGCATCCGGGCCGTCGCGACCTCCGGGGCGAGCTCGGCGATCTCGGCGAGCACCGCGTCGGGGTCCTCGTAGCGGGTCCAGAGACCCTCGAGGTTGAGCACGCCGAGGCCCCCGAGGCGCCCGAGCTCGACCGCCGTGCGGGGGGAGACGACGCCGTCCATCGCCGCGCCGAGCACCGGCAGCGCGAACTCGTAGGCGTCGATCTGCCAGGAGATGTCGACGTCCCCGGGGTCGCGGGTGCGCCGGGACGGGACGATGGCGATGTCGTCGAAACCGTAGGCCCGCCGCCCGCTCTTGCCGATGCCGATCTCGATCTCCGCCACGCCGGCCTCATCCTCCGAGTCGAAATGGTCACACCCGACCGCGGGGCCGGCCGGGTGCCGCTGCGCTTGGGGGAAGAGCCCCATTCTACAGCGCGCTCATGCAGCGAAGCGGTAGCGCCCAGACCCGCGCTCATGCAGCGAAGCGGTAGCGCCCAGACCCGCGCTCATGCAGCGAAGCGGTAGCGCCCAGACTAGGCTGCAGCCATGGAAGACGACTACGACGACGAGTTCGAGGCGGACGACGGCGACGACGAGCACCCGCCGCTTCCGCTCGACCGCCGGGAGGCGGCGCGCGTGCGCCGCGACCTCGACGATCTGGCCGCCTTCCGTCACACCTTCGAGCCGGAGGGGTTCAAGGGCGTGAGCCTGTTCTGCCACGACTGCGCGGAGGAGCACTTCTACGGCTGGCAGATGCTCGAGCACAACCTCCGCGCACTTCTCGAGTCGGGCGAGACCCCGGTCCACGAGCCGGCGTTCGACCCCCGCCCCGACGAGTACGTCGACTGGGAGTACGCCCAGGGCTACCTCGACGGCCTTGCCGACGCCGGTTCCCCGGTGCTGCCGACCCACACGAGCCTGCCGGGGGGCTGCCCGTTCTGCGGGGTGGAGCTGCCGGGCGACACGGCGCAGATCGTCCACTGCCCCACCTGCGGGGCACACCTCGGCCCGGCAAGGATCGCCCGGGCGCTGCTCGACCGGGGGTGGTCGGAGGAGGACGTCGCCGAGCTCCTGCGGGGTGCGCGCATCCCGCCGCTGCGTGGCCTTCCGGGCTCCGAGCTCGCCGATGGCTGAGGTCGCCCGGCGCGACGTCGACGGCCGGCTCCTCCTCGTCGTCGAGGGGGACCTGACGCGCCAGGACGTCGATGTCGTCGTGAACGCAGCGAACGAGCTGCTCGTGCACGGTGGGGGTCTGGCGGCGGCGCTCGCCAAGGCGGGGGGGCCGGCGGTCGCCGAGGCGTCGCTGGCGTGGGTGGCCGAGCACGGCGAGGTCCGCCCCGGCGAGGCCGCGGTGACGACCGCGGGCAACCTGCCGGCCGGCCACCTCGTGCACGTCGTGGGTCCCCGCTACCGCGACGACCAGGACAATGCGGGGATGCTGCGCCAGGCGGTGCGGGCGGGCCTCGACGCCGCCCGGGACCTCGACGCGCGGTCGGTCGCGCTGCCGGCGATCTCGGCGGGGATCTACGGCTACCCTCCGGCCGAGGCCGCGGCGGTCATCGCCGCGGAGGTGGCAGCCTGGCTCGGCGGGGAACCGGGCCCGGTCGAGGAGATCCGCCTCGTCGGGTTTGACGCCGAGGCAGCGGCCCACTTCGCGGCCGGGCTGTAGGTCAGCGCGCCGTGTGCTCCCGCGGCGGCCGGCCGACGCTTGCGACGTTCAGTCCGGCGGCGACGAGCGCCGCGGGATCCCACACGTTGCGGGCGTCGACCACGACGGGGTAGGCGAGCAGCGAGCGAAGGCGCTCGGGGGTGATGGCGGCGTACTCGTCCCACTCGGTGCAGACGACGACGGCGTGCGCCCCGTCGAGGGCGTCGGTGGCCTTGTCGCACAGGACCGCGTCGGGGTAGCGCCCGCGGACGTGGTCGAGGGCGACGGGGTCGTGCAGGCGCACCCGCGCCCCCTCGGCGAGCAGGGCCTCGACGACCTCGAGGGCCGGCGCGTCGCGGATGTCGTCGGTACCCGGCTTGAACGCCACGCCGAGGATCGCGACCTCCTTGCCGGCGAGGTTCCACATCATCCGCCGTAGCTGGATGAGCGGCCACCGCTTGGCCTGCCGGTTGATGCGGTCGGTCTCGCGCAGCAGCCCGAAGTCGTAGCCGAGCTCGGCGGCGATGTGGACGAAGGCCTCGACGTCCTTGGGGAAGCACGACCCGCCGTAGCCGAGCCCGGCGTTGAGGAAGGCACGGCCGATCCGCGCGTCGTGCCCCATCGCGTCGGCGACCTGCTCCACGTCCGCCCCGGCGAGCTCGCAGATGCGCGCCACCGCGTTGATGAAGCTGATCTTCGTGGCGAGGAAGGCGTTCGAGGCGTGCTTGATGAGCTCCGCGGTCCGCACGTCGGTGGCGACGTAGGGGCAGTCGTGGCGGGCGAGCAGCGGCTCGTAGAGGCAGCGCATGACCGCGTGCGCGTGCTCGGAGTCCGCACCGACGACGATGCGGTCGGGCCGCAGCGTGTCGACGATTGCGCTGCCCTCCTTCAGGAACTCGGGGTTGCTCACGACCTCGTGATAGCGGTCGCTGCCGCTGGCCTGGGCCTCGAGCGCCAGCGCCTGGCGGATGCGCTCGCCGGTGCGCACCGGCACGGTCGACTTCTCCGCCACGACCAGGGGGTGCGTCGCGTGGGCCGCGACGCTCGCCGCCGCGGCCTGGACGTACGACAGGTTCGGGGAGCCGTCCTCGCGCCTCGGCGTGCCCACGGAGATGAAGACGACGTCGGCGGCGCCGACCGCGTCGCCGGGGTGGTCGCTGAAGGCGAGGCGCCCCGCGCGCACGCCGGCGTCGACGAGCTCGTCGAGGCCGGGCTCCACGAACGGCACGCGGCCGCCGCGCAGCGCGTCGACCTTCGCCTGGTCGTCGTCCATGCCGACGACGTCGTGACCGAGGTCGGCCATGCACGCGGCCGTCACGAGGCCGACGTGCCCCACGCCGATGACTCCGACCTTCACCGATCCCCTCCTTCGTGCCGGTCCGCCGCCGAAGCTACGGTTCGAGCCACTGGGTGTCCACCGCGCCGAGCGCCTCGGTCAGGGGTCGGGCGCTGGACAGGTGGCGGGTCAGGCTCGACACGTCCCCGCTCACGCGCAGGCGCCGCATCATGACGGCGAGCCCGACGTCGAGCTCCCCGACGATGAGCTTGCGCCAGCTCGGGTAGCTCGCGCGCAGCTCGACGCGGGGGCGCTGCGGGGGCTCGGCCAGCGCGACCGCCGAAGCGCCGCTGTCGCCGTCAGGGGTGATGTCGATGCCGTAGTCGTGGCGCTCGGCGAGGGGACCCCCGGGCTCGATGACGAAGCGGTAGGAGCCGGCGAGCACACGGGCCGCCTCCCCGGCGTGCGGGTGGGCCGAGAAGCGCTCGCAGAAGGCCTCGATCCAGGCCTCGCTCGGGAACAGGGGCATGGTGCGCGCGCGTCCTCTCTGGAGATGTGGGTGCAGCGTACCCGCCGACCGATGTCCCGGCGCCGCGTACCATCGTCGCCATGACCGAGGACCTCCGGACGCTGGACGGCGCGAACGTCGTCGTCCTCGGGGCGGCCGGCTTCCTCGGCTCGCACCTCTGCGACCGCCTCGTGGCCCTCGGCGCCCGCGTGACCGCCGTCGACAACTTCATCACCGGCCACCCCGACAACCTCGCCCACCTCGCCGGCCGGCCCGGTTTTCGCCTCGTCCAGTACGACATCACCGACTTCCTCCACGTGCCGGGCCGCGTCGACCACATCCTCCATTTCGCGTCGCCCGCCTCGCCGGTGGACTACCTGCGGTGGCCGATCCAGACGATGAAGGTGGGGTCGCTCGGCACGCACAAGGCGCTCGGTCTCGCCCGCGCGAAGGAGGCCCGGCTGCTGCTCGCGTCGACCTCCGAGGTCTACGGCGACCCCCTCGTCAACCCCCAGCCGGAGAGCTACTGGGGCAACGTGAACCCGGTCGGCCCGCGCGGCGTGTACGACGAGGCGAAGCGCTTCGCCGAGGCCCTCTGCCTCGCCTACCACCGCCAGCACGGCGTCGAGGTCCGCATCGCGCGCATTTTCAACACCTTTGGGCCCCGGATGAGAATCAATGATGGGCGGGCGGTTCCGGCGTTCTTCACCGCGGCGCTGCGCGACGAGCCGCTGCCGGTGTTCGGCGACGGCTCCCAGACCCGGTCGCTGTGCTACGTCGACGACGAGGTGGAAGGCCTGCTGCGCCTGCTCGTCAGCGACCACACCGGGCCGATGAACATCGGCAACCCCGAGGAGGTGACGATCCTCGAGCTCGCCGAGGCCGTCCAGGACGTGGTCGGGTGCCATCCCGGCATCAGCTTCCAGCCCGCGCCGGTCGACGACCCGAAGGTGCGCCGGCCCGACACCACCCTCGCCGAGCGGGTCCTGCGCTGGAAGGCGGAGGTGCGCCTCGAGGAGGGGCTCGCCCGCACCGTTGGCTGGTTCCGCTCCCAGCTCGGCGTCGACACCCTTGCGCCGCGACCCTGACGGCATCGCCACCGCACGCCGCCGCCGGGACGCCTGGGAACCCCGCCTCGGCGCGGTCGTGCGCTGGCTCGACCCACCTGTCGGCGACGGGCCCGCCGGCCCGCTGGACGGGATGGTGGTGGGGATCAAGGACCTCCTCGCGGTGGCCGGCGCGCCGCGCACGTGCGCCGCGCCGGGCCTCACCGACCCGGCGCCCCAGCCCGCGCACGCCACCGCCGTCGCGCGTCTCGTGGACGCGGGCGCGACGATCGTCGCGACCCTCGCGCTGCACCAGCTCGCGTTCGGCATCATCACCCCCCAGACCGGCAACCCGCGCGCGCCCGACCGGGTCGCCGGCGGCTCGTCGGGGGGTTCGGCGGCCGCGCTCGCGGCCGGGATCGTGCAGGGCAGCCTCGGCACGGACACGGGCGGCAGCGTGCGCATCCCCGCCGCCTGCTGCGGGGTCGTCGGCCTGAAGACCACCCGCGGGCTCGTGCCCCTCACCGGGGTGCAGCCGCTCGCGCCCAGCCTCGACACCGTCGGACCGATGGCCCGCAGCGTCGGGGAGACCGCCGAGCTGCTCGCGGTGATTGCCGGCTACCACCCCGCCGACGACCACAGCGTCCGGCCCCCGCCGGTCGGCGACCCCCCGCCGGTCGCGCGGCTGCGCGTCGGCGTGCCCGCGCAGGTCCGCGCCGCCCGCATGGACGACGAGGTACGGACCGCCTGGGAGGGGTGCCTGGCGGACCTTGCCGCGGCCGGCGCAACGGTGACCGACGTCGCCATCGCGCCGCTCGACGACGCGCCCACCGCGAACGGGCGCATCCTCGCCGCCGAGGCGGCGCTCGTGCACGCCGAGCGCCTCGCCGGGCACCCCGAGCGGCTGTGGCCCGACGTGCGTGAGCGCCTGGCGCGCGGTCGTGACATGGCCGCCACCGTCCTCGCCGGCGCTTACCACGACGCTGCCCGCCTACGCGGGGCGCTGCGGCGGACGTTCGAGGCGGTCGACGTGCTCGTCACGCCGACGCTGCCCTGCCGGGTCCCGCCCGTCGACACCGACCCCGTGCTCGTGGCAGGGCGACCCGAACCCGTCGTCCGAGCGATGACCCGCTTCACGAACCCGTGGAACCTCTCCGGTGTCCCCGCGGGGTCTCTGCCGGCGGGCACCGACGCCACCGGCGCGCCGGTGGGCGTGCAGGTGGTCGGACCGTGGTTCGCCGAGGCCACCGTGCTGTCCGTCATGGCCACGCTCGAGGAGCTGCGGGGCGGTCCTTGGCCGCTCGCCGCGCCCTGACCGACCTCCCGCAGCACGCCGTCGACGGACCCACCCCCGGTCCGGGGAACCGCTGCACGCACACTGGACGCCCGGACAGGTGCCGGGCACGTGTAGGTGCGAGACACGCCTTCCTGAGCGGTTAGGGTCACGCGGCCCCCGGAAACCGCCTTACCCGCCGTGGTGATGCTGCCATGCTCGTCGTGCGATCGTCCCGTCTCGTCATGCTCGCCGTGGCGCTCACCATGGCGCTCGTCCCCGTCGCGCCCGCGGCGGCGTCCAACGACCCCGCAGCCGAGACCGCGCTCCTCTCACTCCTCGACGGCGAGCGTGGGGCGCGTGGCCTGCCGGCGCTGCGCGTCTGCGACGACCTGCGGGCCGTCGCCCAGCGCTGGACCGAGCGGCTGACGGGCGAGCACCGCCTGTCGCACAACGCCGCTCTGCGTCACGAGGTGCGGGGGTGGCGCTCCCTGGGCGAGAACGTCGGCTACGACGCCTCCCCCGAAGGGGTCCACGCGCGCTACATGGCCTCCGACCGCCACCGCGGGCACCTGCTGTCCCCCGTCTTCTCCGAGATCGGCGTCGGCGCCGTCTGGACGGACGGTCGCCTGTGGGTTACCCAGGTGTTCCGTGAACCCGACGGGTCAGCGCCGTGCGCGCCCGTCGGGCCCGGCGACATCGCCACCGCCTGCCCGCACGCCCGCGTGCCCGAACCCGGCTTCACGGACACACGCGGCAACCCCCACCGGCACGCCATCGCCTGCGTCGTGTGGTACGGGATCGCCAACGGAGCCAGCGGTGGGCAGTACTCGCCGTCGCTGGCGGTGACCCGGGCGCAGATGGCCACCTTCCTCGCCCGGGTCATGGCCGTGTCGGGGGCGGCGCTGCCCGAGCCCCACGACCAGGGCTTCGCCGACATCGCGGGCAGCCCCCACGCCGACGCCATCAACCGGCTCGCCGCCCTCGGCATCGTCCAGGGGACCTCGGCGACGTCCTACGGACCTCAGCGCACGGTCACCCGCGCGCAGACGGCCGCCCTGCTCGTACGCACCGCCGAGCACATCACCGGCCGTGCGCTGCCGGCCTCCCGGGACTGGTTCCGCGACGACAACGGGTCGACGCACGAGCACGCCATCAACCGGGCTGCGGAGGCGTCCTTCCTGCGCGGCCTGGCCCCTGGGGTGTTCGGCCCTCAGCGCACCATGCGGCGTGACCAGACGGCCTCCTCCGTCGCCCGGCTGCTCGACGACCTCGTCGCACGCGGCCACCTGCATCCGCCCGCCTGACGCCTCACGCGCCGCGGGAGGGCCCGGGCGCCACGGTCGCGAGCTCGCCGGGCAACGACGCGAGCAGACCTTCACGGAGCGCCGCCGCCTCGGCGGCGGCGCGCGCGGGGGCGGGCCCGCCGTCCGCCTCGGACAGGAGGCGGTGCGCGAGCCAGCAAAGCGGTCGCGCGCCACAGCGGTCGGCGATCGCCAGCGCCTCGTGGGCCTGGTCGCGGGCGCGCGCCCCGTGCCCGACCGCCGCGTTCGCCGACGCGAGCAGCAGCAGCGAGCGGGCCTCGTGGCGGCGCAGCCCACCGTCGACCGCACGCCGGCGGGCCTGCTGGAAGAACGTCGCGGCGTGGACAGGGTCACCCTCGTGCAGCGCCACCTCGCCGGTCACCCATGCGAGCCGGATCGCCTGGCGGGGCGACGGCGCCTCGGCACACGCCTCGACCGCGGCCTGGAGCCGGGCTCGTTGCTCGGCGGGGCAGGCGCCGCGCGCGACCGCGTCGGCGACGAGGCTGATGGTGCAACCGGTGCGGCCCTCCCCCGCTCGCCCGTCCAACCGGCGCAGCGCCTCCCGGTCAGCCTCCTCTGCCTGTCCCGGCAGGCCGACCTGGCGGAGCAGGGACCCGCGCGTGACGCAGGCCGCCGCGGCCACGGGGGGTGGACCGGCGCTCGCGACGTCGAGGGCCGTCCAGGCTTCGCCGTAGCGGCCCATGGCGGTGAGCACCCAGGCGCGCCGCCACGCTGCCTCGAAGCCGCCCTCATTGGCGGCGACCCCGAGCGCCGCGCCGAGCTGACCGGCCAGAGCGAGTCCAGGGAGCCGTGGGGAGGGTTCCATGCCGCTCCTTGTTCCCCCGCGGCGGCGCGCCGACGCGGGCTGCGAACGGCGCGGGAGGCGGCCCCGAAGGGCCGCCTCCCGGTGGTGCGACAGGACTGGCGCTACATCATCCCGCCCATGCCGCCCATGCCACCCATGTCGTGGTCGTGGCCGCCACCGGCGCCGTCGCCCTTGGGGTCGGGCTTGTCGGCGATGAGCGTCTCGGTCGTGAGCAGCAGCCCCGCGATCGAGGCGGCGTTCTCCAGCGCCGAGCGCGTGACCTTCGCCGGGTCCGGCACGCCGAACTTCAGCATGTCGCCGTACTCGCCGGTGAGGGCGTTCAGCCCCTCGCCCTGCTTCATGCCACGCACCCGCTCGACGACGACCGAGCCTTCGAGGCCCGCGTTCGCCGCGATCCAGTACAGCGGCGCCGACAGCGAGGCGCGCACGATGTTCGCGCCGGTCGCCGGGTCGCCTTCGAGGTCGAGCTTCTCGAGGGCGCTGGCCGCCTGCAGCAGCGCCGTGCCGCCACCGGGGACGATGCCCTCCTCGACCGCCGCGCGGGTCGCCGACAGGGCGTCCTCGATGCGGTGCTTCTTCTCCTTGAGCTCCGTCTCGGTGGCCGCGCCGACCTTGACGACGGCGACACCACCCGACAGCTTCGCGAGCCGCTCCTGGAGCTTCTCGCGGTCCCAGTCGGAGTCGGAGTTCTCGATCTCACCCTTCAGCTGGTTGATGCGGCCCTTGATGTCGTCGTCGGACCCCGCACCCTCCACGATCGTGGTGCTGTCCTTGGTGACGGTGACCTTGCGGGCCTTGCCGAGCAGGTCGAGCGTGACGCCCTCGAGCTTGAGGCCGACCTCCTCGGAGATCACCTGGCCGCCCGTGAGGATCGCGATGTCCTGCAGCATCGCCTTGCGGCGGTCGCCGAAGCCGGGGGCCTTCACGGCTGCGGACTGGAAGGTGCCGCGGATCTTGTTCACCACGAGCGTCGCCAGGGCCTCGCCCTCGACGTCCTCGGAGATGATGACCAGCGGCCGGCCGGCCTGCATGACCTTCTCGAGCACCGGCAGCAGGTCCTGCACGGACGAGATCTTCTGGTTGGCGATGAGGATGTAGGGGTCGTCGAACACGACCTCCATCCGCTCGGCGTCGGTCACCATGTACGGCGAGATGTAGCCCTTGTCGAACTGCATCCCCTCGACGAAGTCGAGCTCCAGCCCGAAGGTCTGGGACTCCTCGACGGTGATGACGCCGTCCTTGCCGACCTTGTCCATCGCCTCGGCGATGACCTTGCCGATCTCGTCGTCGTTGTTCGCCGAGATGGCGGCGACGTGGGCGATCTCGTCCTGGGTCTCCAGGTCGCGTGCGCTCGCGCTGATCGCCTCCACGACCCGCTCCACGGCGACGTCGATGCCGCGCTTGAGCAGCATCGGGTTCGCGCCGGCGGCGACGTTTCGCAGACCTTCCTTGACCATCGCCTGCGCGAGCACGGTCGCCGTGGTCGTGCCGTCACCCGCGACGTCGTTCGTCTTGGTGGCGACCTCCTTGGCGAGCTGCGCGCCCATGTTCTCGTAGGGGTCCTCGAGCTCGATCTCGCGAGCCACGGTGACGCCGTCCTTGGTGATCGTCGGCGCACCCCACTTCTTGTCGATCACGACGTTGCGGCCCTTCGGCCCGAGCGTGATCTTCACCGCGTCGGCGAGCTTGTTCACGCCCTTTTCTAGCTTGCGGCGAGCGTCCTCGTGGAACGCCAGTTGCTTTGCCATGTGTGCCTCCTGGTGAAAGGGGTTCTACTGGTCGACGACCGCGAGGATGTCGCGGGCGGACAGGATCAGGTAGTCCTCACCGTTGTGGGTGATCTCGGTCCCGCCGTACTTCGAGTACACGACCGTGTCGCCCTCGGACACGTCGAGGGCGATGCGCTCGCCCTGGTCGGAGATGCGCCCGGGGCCGACCGCGACGACGGTGCCCTGCTGGGGCTTCTCCTTCGCCGTGTCGGGAATCACGAGACCGCTGGCGGTGGTTTCCTCCGCCTCGTGGGGCTGCACCACGACACGGTCCTCGAGCGGCTTCAGCGCAACCTCTGTGGCGGTCGCCATGCCGTCCTCCTTTGAAAGCTTCGGTGGCGAGTTGGCACTCGCCTCGGTTGAGTGCTAGCAGCGACGTTAGCAGTCGGGCGGGGGGAGTGCAAGCCCGCCTCCGGCATGTTCGCGCAGATCTTAGTCCACCACGCTAAAGCCGAAAGCTTACCTGAACATCGTCCCCTTCAGCGTCACAGGGTGTTATGTTTGTGGTGCTGCGGGTGCCACGGGGGCAACGGGGGCAACGGCGATGCGCTCGGATGACGAGCCAGCGGAGGTACGGCGTGACGGACTACCAACAGCGTCTCGGGGACCGGCTCCGCGCGATCCGGCAGCAGCAGGGTCTCACGCTCCAGCAGGTGGAGGAGATCTCCGGCGGCCGGTGGAAGGCCGTCGTCGTCGGATCCTACGAGCGGGGCGACCGCGCGGTGTCCGTCGCGAAGCTCGCCGAGCTCGGCGAGTTCTACAACGTGCCCGTGTCGGAGCTGCTGCCGAAGGAGGAGGCCGCGGCCGCCCCGGCCCCCTCCGGGGACCCGAGCAAGGTCATGCTCGACCTCCGGCGGCTCGCCCAACCCGACCTTGACCCTGACCTTCGGCCCGTGTCCCGCTTCGCCCACACCATCCAGCTGCAGCGCGGCGACTTCAATGGCAGCGTCCTGACGATCCGGGGGGAGGACCTGCGCGCACTTTCCGTCGTCTTCGGCACAGCACCCGAAGAGCTCGTCGACCGTCTCCAGGGCGAGGGGCTGCTTGCCGACGTGCGGTGACCGCGGCGACGCTCAGCGCAGCGCGAGCAGCCACGGTCCCCGGTCGGTGAATCCCCCCCGCCGGTAGGCCCGCATTGCCGGCGTGTTGTCCGCGCGCACGTGCAGGGTGACGCTCGGAAGACCCGCTTCGAGCAGCGAGGCCGCGAGCGCCCCGACGGCCTGGGAGGCGAGCCCCCGCCCCCGCCACGCCTCGTCGACGTACACGCCGGCCACCTGCGCCCCTCGCCGGCGGGAGTACAGGGGGACGTCGACCTTGCCGACGGCCTGACCGTCTCGCTCCACCACCCAGGTGGCGCCCGCCGCGATGCTGTCGTGCATCCGCGCGCGCACCGCGACCCGGCCGGCCCGCGAGATCGGGGGCCCCATGCGGTCCTCGACATGAAGGCGGCAGGCGAAGTCGGTAAGCCGGTCGAGCTCGCCGGCGTCGGCGAGGCGCAACCCGTGCATGCGGGAGGGGGCCGCCGGCGCGGTCGTCGCCATGAACCGCTGCTCGCGCGCCGAGTGGCGGCGGCGGAAGAAGCCCTGCGAGCTCGCGTCGAGCAGGGCGCGGCAGAGCTCGGCGTCGCCGAGCAGCACCCGCCAGTCGGTCCGTTCCGCGGCGCCGGCGAGGGCCGCGCCCGCGCCGGGGTCACCCGCGACGATCACCGACCCCGACACGCCGAGGTAGAGCACGCCGACCGGGTCGGCCGGCGGCCACACGACGAAGCGGGAGTGGTCCCCGCGGTCGAGCGCGTCGAGGAGGTGCTGGTGCATGAGCGGCTCGCAGGTGCCGCCGAAACCCGACTCGAGCAACGCGCGCAGGCGGTCGGCGTCGCCCCGGCGGAGGCGGGCCGCGCCCGGCGCGGTGGGGGCGCTCACCCGCGCGGCCCCGAGAAGGCCAGTCCGGGATCGGCGGCGACGTCGAGCGGCGAGCGCTCCCCGGCCACGAGGCGGTTCCAGCCCGCCGCGGCGATCATCGCCCCGTTGTCCGTGCACAGGCCGGGGGACGGCGCGAGCAGCCGCACCCGCGCCTGCTCGCAGGCCTCCGCCATGCGGGCGCGCAGCCGGCTGTTCGCCGCCACCCCACCCACCACCGCGACCTGCTCGACACCGTGCTCGCGTGCCGCGGCGAGGGTCTTGTGGACCTGCACGTCGACGATGGCCTCCTGGAACGACGCGGCGACGTCGGGGACGGAGATCTCCTGGCCGGCGCCCTGGCGCCTGCGCAATTCCCGCACCACGGCGGTCTTCAACCCCGACAGCGAGAAGTCGTAGTCGTCGCGCCGCAGCAGCGCGCGGGGAAAGGCGATGGCCTCCGGGTCGCCGTGCTGCGCGAGCCGGTCGATCTCCGGCCCTCCCGGGTAGTCGAGGCCGAGGAACCTCGCGATCTTGTCGTAGGCCTCGCCGGCCGCGTCGTCGATCGTGGCGCCGAGCGTCGTGAAGCCGCCGTCGACGTCGAGCAGGACGAGGCTCGTGTGCCCCCCGCTCACGACGAGCGCGACAACCGGCGGTTCGAGCAGTCCGTACTCGAGCTGCGCGGCGAAGACGTGGCCCTCGAGGTGGTTCACGCCGATGAGCGGCACGTCCTGGGCGAGCGCGAGGGACTTCGCCGCCGCGACCCCGACGAGCAGCGCGCCGATCAGCCCCGGCCCGACGGTGACCGCCACGCCCTCGATGTCGTCGTAGGTCGCTCCGCCCTCGACGAGGGTGCGGTCGAGCACCGGCAGGAGCAGCTCGAGGTGCGCGCGGGCGGCGATCTCGGGCACCACCCCGCCGAAGGGCCGGTGCTGCTCGACCTGGGAGCCGATGACGTTGGCCCGCACCGTCACGCCGTCGGCGACGAGGGCGGCCGCGGTCTCGTCGCACGACGTCTCGATCCCGAGCACGAGCATGTGCGGCGCTACCCCGCCGTGCCGTCGTCGCGCGACGGGTCGTGCAGCCCGATGCGGCCCTGCACCCAGGGGACGTGGAGGTCGGGCGCGCCGCTGGCCCCGCCCGGCTCCCCGAGACGCGCCGCCTGGACGGCCAGGCGCGCGGCCATCTCCTGACCCTGGAGGTCGTGCGCCCACATGACGAGCGCGTCCTCCCCCGTCTCCGCGTAGTACCCGGGACGCACCCCGACGGGCACGAACCCGAACGCGGCGTAGAGGCGCTGGGCGCCGCGGTTGGCCACCCGGACCTCGAGGGTGGCCGCGGGGGCGCCCGCCCGCCGCGCCTCGGTGAGCAGGGCGAGCAGCAGGCGGGTGGCGAGCTTGCGCCGGTGGTGGCGCGGGTCCACCGCGACCGTCGTCACGTGCGCCTCGCCGCCCTGGATCACCGCCTCCGGTGTGCGGGGCTCACCTCGCGGGACCGGCTCGAGGATGAGGCCCGCGTAGCCGACGACCTCCCGGCCGGGGCGCAGCTGCCCGAGCGCGCCGGGGCCCCGGCGGGGGGCGAGGGCGACGAGATAGCGGCGGGTGTCGCGGCGCTCGAGCTCGGCGACGAACAGCGCGGGCGACCACGGCCGCGGGTAGGCCCGGCGCTCGATGCCGAGCACCGCGCGCAGGTGGCGCCGCCGCATGGGCACGACGACGACGTCGTCGAGCGGGTGGCGCGTGAGCTGGGCGATCACGCGTGGGCCCCCGCGGCGCCCGCCGCCTTGCCGCCGAACAGCGCACCCCGCTCCTGCCAGTTCACCCGGGCGTCGGCCTGCCGCAGGTAGATCGGCCGGAGCTCCTCGGGGCGCCGGGTGTCCTCCCGCAGGAACCGCGGCAGCGCGAGCTCCACGAGGCACTTCGCGGACGGGTACGCGAGGGAGGGGGAGGTGCAGACCTCCGCACCGGCCGACTGCAGCTCGCCGGCCGCGGCGATCGCCCCGTCGCCCACGGCGAGCACGTCCTCCCGCATCGCCTCGACCTCGGCGGCCAGCTTCCCCGGGGCGCCGACCCGCAGCTCACTGACCCGTTGCACCCCGCCCGGAGCGCTGCGGTAGAAGCCCCAGAACACCTCACCCCGCCGCGCGTCGAGGACGCTGCACACGAGACGGCGCACGTAGCGGACGGAGAAGGCGAGCAGGTCGAGGGACGAAAGGCCGACCACCGGCAGGCTGCGGGCGTGGGCGAGCGCCTGCGCGGTTGCGATGCCCACCCGCATCCCGGTGTACAGGCCCGGCCCCAGGCTCACCGCGACGCCCGACACGGCACTGACGTCGACCGCGGCCTGGCGCAGGCAGAAGTCGACCGCCGGGGCGAGGAACTCGGCGTGGGCCCGCGGGCGCCCGAGCGTCGCCGCGGCGAGGACCTCATGCTCGGTCGCGAGGCAGACGCTCGACTGCGGGGTGGACGTCTCCAAGCCGAGAACCAGCATGGTCTCGTGTCACGACTCCTCGTGTCGCGTCCACGGCAGGAGGTCGGCGGCCAGGCCGGAGAGGCGTCGTGCCCAGTCGTCGCCGTGGGGCCGCACCACGATACGCCGTGGCTCGCACACCGGCAGCACCCCGCCTGCGCTGGTCACCTCCTCGACGCGCAGCTCGATCACGAGGTGCTCGGCGGGCAGCAGGGGCGCCATCGCGTCGCCCCACTCGATGAACGTCACGCGGGAGCCCTCGAGCGCGTCCTCGTAGCCGAGGTCGGCGACCTCGCTGAGCGCGTCGAGCCGGTAGATGTCGAGGTGCAGCACCGGCACGCGTCCCGCGTACTCACGGCGGAGCACGAAGGACGGGCTCGTGACCCGCTCGGTGACCCCGAGCCCGCGGGCCGCGCCCTGCACGAAGCAGGTCTTGCCGGCGCCGAGCTCGCCGGTGAGCGAGACGATGTCGCCCGGGCGCAGCGTACGCGCGACCGCCTCGGCGACCGCCTGCGTATCCGCCGGAGTGGCGGTGACGAGCTCGACGAGCTGACTTGGCTCGGGCACGCGCGCCAGCATCGCACCCCGGCGGCCGGTGTGCCCGACTATCGTGACGGCGCCCGGCCGGACCGGAGGAGCGATGGCAAAGACCCGCCTCGACGCGCGCGACGACGGCGTGCGCCTGCTCACCCTCACCGACCCGGATCGCCGCAACGCCATGGGCCCGCAGATGGCCGCCGAGCTCGTCGCGGCATGCGAGCGGCTCCAGGCCGACGCGCGGGCGCGGGCGCTCGTGGTCGCCGGGGAGGGGCCGGCCTTCTGCGCGGGCGCGGACCTGCCCGCCCTGTTCGGCGATCCCGAGCGCGGGATCGTGGACACCCACGACGAGCTGCGGCGCTACTACGCGGCCTTCCTCGCGGTGCGGGCGCTGCCCTTCCCCACCATCGCCGCGGTGCACGGTCCCGCCGTCGGTGCGGGACTCAACCTCGCCCTCGCCTGCGACCTGCGCGTCGCCGGCCCCAGCGCGGCCTTCGGCGCGACGTTCGCGCGCATCGGCCTGCACCCGGGGGGCGGCTGCACCTGGTTCCTCGTCGAGGCCCTCGGCGCCCCTCGCGCGCTGCGCACGCTGCTGCTCGGGGAGACGCTCGACGCCGAACGGGCCGTCGCCTGGGGGCTCGCGGAGGGGCCCGTGGCGGAAGCCCGCGAGGAGGCGCTCCATCTCGCGGACCGGATCGCCGCCGTGGACCCCGGCCTCGCGCGCCACATCAAGCGCGGCGTCGGCGTCGCGGTGGAGACCCGCGACCTCGGTGCGGTCCTCGAGTACGAGGCATGGGCGCAGGCCGCCTCCGCGTCCTCCCCGACGCTGCAGGAGTGGGTGGCGCGGTTCCGCAGGGACTGACCGCCTGCCGGTGTCGGGACTGCGTCATCCCGGAGATGACGCAACCCCGACACCCCGCGGCGCCGCCGGCTCAGCGGGCGGCGCGCGGGTCGGCGGGGAACCCGGGGATGCCGGTGGCGTGACGGACGCCGGCGCGGATCGCCCCGGCGACGGCCTGCGCGCCGAGGTGGGCCACGAGGTCCACGGTCGCCGGCACCCGCTGGGTGGCGAGCAGGAAGAGCGCGTCCCCGTCGAACGTCGTGTGCGCCGGCGTGACCGCCCGGGCGATGCCGGAGTGAGCGAGGTCGGCGGCGCGCACCGCGTCGGGCTTGGTGAGCCGCGCGTCGGTGACCAGGCAGCCGATCACGGTGTTGCCGTCGGGCGCCTCGTCGGCCACCGCCGGCGCCTCGGCGGTGTCCGGCGCGGTGGGCGCCCAGCCAAGTGGGAAGCGCGCGACGTCGTCGGGCGCGCGGCTGCCGGCGAGCACCGCGCCCTGCTCGTCGAGCACGTCGCCGAGGGGGTTCACCGCCACGAGCGCGCCGACGGTCACGCCGCCGCCCCGCGCCACGTCCCAGCCCTGCCCCCCCTTCGACCCGTACCGGATCCCCGCAGCCTTGCCCACCGTGCAGCCGGCGCCGACGCCGACCGAGCCCATCGGGGGGTCGTCCTCGGTCGCCGCCTCGCATGCGGCCCAGCCCGCGTCGCGGCCCGGGCGGGGTGCGCCGGGCTCCCGGAGGTCGAACACGATCGCCCCGCCGACGATGGGGATGCGGGCGACGGTCTTGTCGTAGCCGATGCCGCGCGCCTCGCACCAGTCGACGACCCCGTCGGCCGTTGCGAGGCCGAACGCGCTGCCACCCGACAGCACGATCGCGTGGCACTCCCGCACGCTGCCCGTGGCGCCGAGCGCGGCGACCTCTCGGGTGCCCGGCGCCCCGCCGCGCACCGCCGCCGCCCCGAGCGCGCCGCCGGGCGCGACGATGACCGTGCAGCCCGTGTGATGGGTCGCGTGCGTCCAGCACCCGACCCGGACCCCGTGCACCCCCAGCGCCACGGTCAGGCGCCTGTGCCGGGACGCGGTCGCGTCTTCATCGCGCGTCGGGGAGGGTGAGGACCCGGCGGGCGAAGGCGCGCAGGTGCGCGGTCACCGCCTCGTGCGCCTCGAGGGGCGCCATGTGCCCGACGCCCTGCAGCTCGACCAGGCGCGCGTCGGGCAGCAGCTCCGCCAGCTGACGCGCCCCCGAGGGGGGCGTGAGGCGGTCGAGGTCGCCGGAGATCACGAGGGCCGGCACCGACACGCCGCGGGCGGCGTCGGTGAGGTCGAGCGAGGTGAACGCGGGGATGAGCGCCGCCCGCACCGCCGACGGACAGCCCATCGACAACCGCTCGGTGAACGCGACGTGCGCGGGTGAGGCGTTCGGCGACAGGGAGATCGCGCGGATGAGCAGGAACGTGAAGTCGCTCGGGCGTGCCCCGAGCGGTCCGGGCATCCCGACGAGGCGGGGCAGCAGCGCGTCGGCCACCGCGGGCAACGCGTTCGTGGCCACCGCCGCGGCGCCGCCGAGGACGCCGCCGATGATGTCGGCTCCCGACGTGCTCACGAGCGCGAGCCCCGCGACACGGGGCCCGAGCAGCTCGCCGTGTTCCTTCGCGAGGGCGAGCGCGCTCATCGCCCCCAACGAGTGACCGGCGACCACCACCCGCTCGCCGGGCGGCACGCACCGCTCGATGACGGCCGCGAGGTCACTCGCGAGCGCGTCCATGGTGTAGTCGCCCGTCTCGGCCTCCGCGCTCGCGCCGTGCCCGCGCTGGTCGTAGCTCACGACCCGGAACTCCTCGGAGAGGTCCCGGCGCTGGTAGTGCCAGGCGTCCTGGGTCATCGTGTAGCCGTGCGCGAGCACGATCGCCGGCGCGTCGTCGGGCCCGAGGATCTCGGCGTGCAGGCGGGTGCCGTCGGCCGCGGTCACCTGCCGGGGACGGCCGGTGACCGCCCTGGCGAGCTCGACCGCCTCGGGGTCGCTGCCGTCGCGCATGTCCGCGGCGGCCCGCCGCTCGGCCAGCCACCCGAGCACCGCCCCACCGGTGGCGGCGCCGGCGACGGCTGCGGTGGTGAGCAGTCTGCGGCCGGCCCTCATCCGCCGTCCACGTACACGCGGGGCACGCGTGGCCCGATGGTGCACACGACCTCGTAGCTGATCGTGCCGAGGAGACGCGCCCACTCCTCCGCGGTGACCCGTTCGCCGTCCTGGCTGCCGATGAGGCAGACCTCGTCGCCCGCCGCGCCCCCGTCGGGCCCGAGGTCGATCATGAGCTGGTCCATGGTCACCGTGCCGACCATGGGCACGCGGCGGCCCGCGACGAGGACCTCGCCGCGGTTGGTGAGGGCCCGCGTGACGCCGTCGGCGTAGCCGGCCGGAACCGTGGCGACGAGCGTGTCGCGCTCGGGGCTCCATCGCAGCCCGTAGCTGACCGGCTCCCCCCGCGCGACCCGCTTGACGAGGGCGAGCCGGGAGTACCACGTGAGCGCGGGGCGCAGCGGCGTCGAGCTGGCGAGGCCCGGGGCCGGTTCCAGCCCGTACACCGACAGGCCCGGGCGGACCATGTCGTAGTGGTCGTCGGGCAGGTGCAGGGTGCCTGCTGAGTTGCACAGGTGGACGAGCTCCGGACGCAGCCCGAGGGCGGCGGCAAGGTCGAGTCCCCGCCGGAACGCCGCGGACTGGCGGGCGATGTAGGGGTGGTCGGGCTCGTCGGCGACGGCGAAGTGGCTCCACAGGCCGACCGGGCGCAGCCACGCCGCGTCGCGGACCCGGCGCAGCGCGTCCTCCCAGTCGTCAGCCGGCACGCCGACCCGGCGCATGCCGGTGTCGAGCTTCACGTGGACGGCAGCGGGCGTCCCGCGCTCGGCCGCCGCGGCGTCGAGCGCGTCGGTGAACGCCGGGGTGTAGACGCTCGCGACGAGGCCGGCGTCGAGCAGCGCCCCCGCCGCGGCGGGCGGCGGCTCGGCGAGGACGAGCACCTGCGCGTCGATTCCCGCGTCGCGCAACGCGCGGCCCTCCTCGACGAGGGCGACGGCCAGCCAGTCCGCCCCGCCGGAGAGGGCGGCCCGGGCGGCCGGCGCGATGCCGTGGCCGTAGCCGTCGGCCTTGACGACGGCCATGAGGCGGGGTGCCGCCGCCTGCGCCTTCAGCGCGGCGACGTTCGCGCTGATCGCTGCGAGGTCGACCTCCACCCACGTGGGGCGCTGCCCGGGTGGAGCGGCGCGCGCGCTGCGGACACGCAGGTCAGACACGCTGGCGGCCTTCCGGCGGGGTCGCTGCTCGAGGTTCCCCCTAAGGGTAACGAACTGGCGGCCTTCGCTCGCACAACGGGATCTCGCCGGCGGGGCCGACGCCGAAGGTCCGCGCCGGCGGGGCCGACGCCGAAGGTCCGCGCCGGCGGGGCCGACGCCGAAGGTCCGCGGGTGGATCACGTGGTGGTTGTCGGTCCAGTCCAGCGGGGCGTGGCAGCCGACGAACCGGTCGCGCGCACCTGCCCCGCGGCACCCGCCCTTGACGGTGAGCGGTAGCCAGCCATGGGAGGTTCCGTCGGAGCGGGGCGCGTGGCGCCCCGGGCGGCGACTACTGCCCCGTCTCCGAGCGCATGGCCGCGGGCACGGCGCCGGCGACGTCGAGGGCGGTGACGGAGCGCTCGCCCCGAGACGCGGCGAGCTCCCCCGCCAGGCCGTGCACGTAGACGGCGACCGCCACGGACTCGGCCTCCGGACGCTGTGCGAGCAGGGTCGCGACCATCCCGGTCAGCACGTCGCCGGTCCCGCCCGTGGCGAGGGCCGGGCCACCCGTCGGGTTGACCCAGACCCGCCCGTCGGGCGCAGCGGTGAGCGAGCCGGCGCCCTTGGCGACGACGACGGCGCCCCACCCCTTGGCCCGCTCCGGCACGAGCGTGGCCCGCCGCGCCCAGGCCTCGTCCCTCCCGCCGGGCAGCAGGCGGGCGAGCTCCCCGGCGTGAGGGGTGAGCACGAGCAGCGTCGACGCGTGGTCGGCGAGGGTGTCGGGACGGGCGGGGTCGGCCTCGGCGCTGAACGCGTTGATGCCGTCGGCGTCGAGCACGAGGGGCACGTCGACCTCGGCGACGACCCGGCGAACGAGCGCCACGGCCGCCTCGGAGCGCCCGAGACCCGGCCCGACGGCGAGCGCGTCGGCCCCCTCGAGCGCCGCGGCGAGCCGCGCGAACGCCGCGTCGGGGTCGTCGTCGGGCAGCGCCGCGGTGAGCGCCTCGGGGACCGCCGGAGCGACGAGGGGCAGGACCGCCCCGGAGGTCGCGAGGGTGACGAGACCCGCCCCGGCGGCCATGGCGCCACGTGCGACGAGGGCGGCGGCGCCGCTCATGCCCGCGGACCCGGCGAGCGCGACGACGACCCCGCGCGTGCGCTTGTGAGCGGTCGGCTCGAGACGGGGCAGCAGGGCGGCGACGTCGGCCCGTTCGAGCACGGTGGCGACCGGGGCGTCCGCGCCGTCGGCGATGCCGAGGTCGCCGAGGACGAGCCGGCCGCAGTGGCCACGGGCGGGCCACAGGTGCAGGCCGCGCTTGTGCGCGCCGAGGCTGACGGTGAGGTCGGCGCGCACCGCCTCGCCCGGCACCGCGCCCGTGTCCGCGTCGACTCCCGTCGGCACGTCGCAGGCGACCACGGCCATGCCGCCGCTGAAGCTCGCGGACCGGTTGAGCTCGCCGACCGCCGAGCGGTAGGGCTCCCGCGGCTGCCCGGACGCGCCGGTGCCGAGCAGGCAGTCCACCCCCACGTCGGCGCCGGCCAGCGCCGCTCCGACGCTGGCGACGAGCCGTCCACCGGCGGCGTGGTAGCGCGCGAGATGCTCCGCGGCGTCGGGGGAGAGGTCCCCGGCCCCGCCGACGAGGCAGACGCGCGGAGCCGCCCCCGCGTCGAGCAGCCGCCGCGCGGCGGCGAGGCCGTCCCCGCCGTTGTTGCCGCGCCCGGCGAGGATGCCGACGCGCAGTCCGTAGCCGCGACCGCCGACGTCGACGACGCCCCGGGCGAGGTGGCCCGCCGCGCGTTCCATGAGCGCGCCGCCGCTCACCCCCCGCGCGAAGGCACGGCGGTCCATCTCCCGGACCTGCGCGGGAGTGTAGAGGGGGATGCTCACCGGGCGCCCTCGCCGGAGCGCCCCTCCGCGACGGCGTGGGCGATCGCGAGCTGCCCGCTCGTCGTCAGCGACACGTGCACCCGCTCGACGCCGAGACGCTCGGCGACCGCGGCCGCGCCGTCGTGAAGCACCACCTCGGGTTTGCCGAGCGGGTCGGAGCGCACCTCGATGTCGCGGAACGCGAAGCCGCGCAGGCCGGTGCCGAGCGCCTTGGCCACCGCCTCCTTCGCCGCGAACCGGGCTGCCAGCCCGCCCACCCTGAGCTCACCGCACCGCGACGTGCAGCTGACCCGCTCCGTCTCGGTGAACAGCCGCGCCGCGAGACCGGGCGTCCGCCGCAGGGCCGTGCGCATCCGGGCGATCTCCAGGGCGTCCACGCCCACCCCGACGACGCCCACCGCGTCACTCGACGGTGACGGTCTTGGCGAGGTTGCGGGGCTGGTCGACGTCGCGGCCGAGCCGTGTGGCGATGTGGTAGCCGAGCAGCTGCAGGGGCACGACGGTGAGCACGGGGTAGAGCAGCTCGTGGACCTCCGGCACGTAGATGACGTGGTCGGCGTGCTCCTTGATCTCCGTGTCACCCTCGGTCGCGATCGCCAGGACCACCGCGCCGCGGGCTTTGACCTCGGCGATGTTCGACACCATCTTCGCGCGCACGTGGCCGCGGGTGGCGAGCGCCACCACCGGCCCGCCCTCGTCGATGAGCGCGATGGGGCCGTGCTTCATCTCCCCCGCGGCGAACCCCTCGGCGTGGAGGTAGCTGATCTCCTTGAGCTTCAGCGCTCCCTCGAGCGCGATCGGCAGGCCGACGTGGCGGCCGATGAACATGACGTAGCGCGCGTCGGCGAACTCGGCGGCGAGCTCGGCGACGGCCGACTCGGACTCGAGCACCTCCTCGATGAGCGATGGCAGGGCCGCCATCCGCGCGAGCTGGTCGCGGCACTCGTCGGGGAACAGCGACCGGCGCGCCTGCGCGAGGTAGAGCGCGAGGACGTTGAGGGCGACGATCTGCGCGACGAAGGTCTTCGTCGCGGCCACGGCGATCTCCGGACCGGCCCGGGTGTAGAGGACCGCGTCGGCCTCCCGCGCGAGCGCGCTGCCGACGACGTTCGTGATCCCGACGACCTTCGCCCGCTGGTCGCGGGCGTGCGCGGCGGCGGCGAGCGTGTCGAGCGTCTCACCGGACTGGCTGATCGCGACGACGAGCGTCGAGGGCGACAGGATCGGGTCGCGGTACCGGAACTCGCTGGCGATCTCGATCTCCACGGGGATGCCCGCCCAGTGCTCGATGGCGTACTTGGCGACCATGCCCGCGTACGCGCTCGTCCCCGTCGCGATGATCGCCACCTTGTCGAACGTCCGGAAGTCGTCGGGGTGGATGCGCAGCTCGTCGAGCCGCACGCGCCCCTCGGCGTCCGTGCGCGCGAGCAGGGTCTCCCGCACGGCCCTCGGCTGCTCGTGAATCTCCTTCAGCATGAAGTGGGGGTAGCCCTGCTTCTCGGCGGCGTCCACGTCCCAGTCGACCTTGCGCCGGTCACCCTCCGCGGGGTTGCCGGCGGCGTCGGTGACGGTGATCCCTCCCGGGACGAGGACGGCGACCTGGTCGTCGAGCAGCGCCTCCACCTCCCGGGTGTGGGCGATGAGCCCCGTGGCGTCGCTGCACAGGAGGCTGGCCCCGTCGGCGCGGCCGAGGATCAGCGGCGCGCCCCGGCGGGAGGCGACGATCACCCCGGGCTGCCTGCGGTCGACCACGGCGATCGCGAAGGCGCCCTCGACCCGCGCGAGCGCCGCCCGCACGGCCGCCGCCAGCGCGCCCCCCGGGGTGTCCCCGACGCCCTGCGCCGCCCCTCGCCGCTCGTCGTGGAGCGCGGCGATGAGCTGCGCGAGCACCTCCGTGTCGGTCTCCGACGTGAACTCGCTGCCCGCGGCGGCGAGCTCGGCCTTCAGCTCCGCCCAGTTCTCGATGATGCCGTTGTGGATGACCGCGATGTCACCGGCCATGTCGAGGTGCGGGTGAGCGTTGCGGTCGCTCGGCTCACCGTGGGTGGCCCACCGCGTGTGGCCGACGCCCGTGGTGCCCGACACCTGCTGCCCGTCGAGGGCGCGCCGGAGCTCGGTGAGCTTGCCGGCGCGCTTCACGACCCGAAGGCTCGGCTGGGCGGCACGCGACACGACCGCCACCCCGGCCGAGTCGTAGCCGCGGTACTCGAGCGTGACGAGCCCGCGCAGGAGGACCGGCAACGCCTGCTCGGGACCCGTGTAACCGATGATGCCGCACATGCCTACGGTCCTGGCACCTTCCTCGCGGGCGTCCGGCCGCCCTGCCGCTCGCGCCTCATCGTAGCGACCGGCACGGGCGGCGACCCGTCCTACGAGTCAGTGTCGGTGTCGGTGTCCGTGTCGGTCCCGGCGTCGGTGCCGGTGCCTTCGACGTCCTCGGTCTCCGCGCCGCCCTCGTCGTCGGGAAGCGGCTCGTCGGGCGTCTCCTGGCCGAGCGGCGGGAACACGAGCGGCCCGTCGACCTCGTTCGGGTCGAGCTCGCCCGGCTGGCCGCCGAGGTGCGGCCCGACGCGCGCCTCGGGCGCCCGCTCGTTGTTCATGTGCTCGCGGATGAAGTTGAGCGCGATGCCCGGGTCGAAACGGTCGCACATCTGCCGGCGCTCCCAGGCGACGAACGCGAAGTTCTTGTCGTCGTCGAGGGGCTGGTTGTAGGGCGCGACGACGATCTCCTGGTCGCCGTCGTCGATGCGCTCCTGCGCGAACTCCTTGAGGGCGGCGATGTCGTCGGGGTCGGCGCCCTCGTCGTACCACATGACGACGTAGCCGTGCTCGAGGTTGTGGGTCGTCACGCGCTCGTCGACGTACTCGTCGTACACGCCGGTCGCCACGACGCTCGCGATGTGCTGCCCCGACGTGGTCGGCAGGTGGTCGTAGACCCCCTCGGGCGGGTTCGCCGCGAGCTCGCCCTCGCCGAAGTGGCCGGCGCCGAGCGGAGGCATCTCCTCGTCGGTCGTGCAGCCGAGCTCCTCGAGGCGCGCCTGGGCGGCCTCGATCAGCTCCTGCTCGGCGCGGCGCTCCTCGATGTTCTGCCAGACGAAGTAGCCGACCGCGCCGATCAGCAGCAGGCCGACGAGCAGGTACGCGCCCATGCGCTTGCGTCGGGCGGCTGCCGCTGCGGCGCGCTCCGCCTCGAGGCGTTGGGCGCGCCGTGCCTTCTGTCGTTCGCGCTTGCTCTGGGCCTCGTCGGGTGACTGCTCGTCGGACACGGTGACGTTCGTCCTCTCTGTGGTCGCAGCAGGCGCGCGCGGCCCGTCGCGGGTCGTGGCGGGGCTCGCAGCCCGTGGCTGCGCCCGCCGGCAACATGCCCGCCAGTCTAACGACCGCGATCGTCGGATGGCTCCGCCGGGCGGCCCCCCACGACGACGACCGTGGCCTCCTCGCCGGGACGGGGCGGGCGGCGGGCCGCGAGGTAGCCGAGGTCGACGAGGGCGGCGATGGCCGCGCCCGCGCCCGCGCCGGCGTCGAGGTCGGGCCCCGCGACGGCGACGACCCCGCCGGCCGACGCCACGCGCACCCCCGCGCCGCCGACCCGTCGCGCCGCGCCGGCGGCCCGCTCGAGGTCGGCAGGGTCGACGCCCGCGGCCACCGGGCTCGCCGTCCCGAGGGTGTCCGCCAGCGCGCCGCGCCCGCGCCGGAACAGGTCGTCCTCGGGCCGGCGGCGCAGCAGGCCCGCGCCGGCCCGCTCGTCGGCCTCGTAGACGTAGCCCCGCACGACCACGACCGGGACCCCGTCGGCCTTGCGCCGCACGAGGTCGGCGGCGGCCGCGAGCTCGTCGGCGACAGCCACGCAGGTCGCCTCGAGGCGGTTGCCGTGGCGGTCGACGCCGCCCCGCTCGTCACGGAGCGGGTGCAGGCCCGCCACGCCGATGGCGACGTCGGTCACGCCGGTCCGCCACGGACGCCCGAAGGTGTCGGCGACGATCACCGCGACCTCGACCCCGGCCACCGCACGCAGGCCGGCGCGCAGCGCCCGGGCGCTGCGGTCGGGGTCGGCGGGCAGGCGCAGGAACGCGCCCCCGGGGACGTTGGAGGCGTCGATGCCCGCGTTCGCGCACACGAGGCCGTGGCGGGTCTCCACGACGAGCGCCCCGGGGGCGTCGACGACGACGCGGGCGGCCTCCGCGCGCGCGAGCCGGCGGCGGGCCGCGGCGCGGTCCTCGCCGGGCCGCGCCCACAGCAGCGCCCCCTCGGCCTTGCTCACGACCTTCTGCGCCACGACGACGACATCGCGGTCGCGCAGGTCCGCGCGGGCCGCGACGAGCGCGGCGAGGTCGTCGCCCGCGCTCACCTCGGGCAGGCCGCTGACGGGCAGGACGGTCAGCACAGCGCGAGAGCGGCCCGGGCGACGTCCTCGGCGACCGCGGGGGTACGCATGATCGTGTCGGTCACCGCGACCCGCAGCCCCCTGGCCTCGAGTGCGGGCGCCGCGCCCTCGTCCGCACGGTCCATCACCCACCCGTCGAGGAAGTCGGCGTAGAGGCCCGCCACGCCCGCCGCCGAGGTGCCCGCGCCGGCGGCGGGCAGCAGCCGGTCGGCCATGCCCCGCACGACCCTGCCGCCCACGATGGGCGACACCCCCACCACCGTCGGGTCGACGAGCGCGTCGCGGATGCCCGGCACGGCGAGGATCGTGCCGATCGACACGACGGGGTTGGAGGGGCAGAGGAGCACCGCGTCGGCCGCGGCCATCGCCTCGAGCACGCCGGGAGCCGGGCGCGCGGCATCGGCACCGTCGAGGCGGACCGCGGCGACGCGCGGCTCGCCACGCTCGCGGATCCACCACTCCTGGAAGTGGAGGTCCCGCCCGTCCGCCGTGCGGATGCGCGTCGCCACGGTGTCGTCGGTCATGGGGAGCAGCCGAAGCCCGAGTCCCCAGGCGGCGGCGATGGCCGCGGCGGCCTCGCTCGGCGTGCCGCCACCGGCGAGGATCTCCGAGCGGACGAGGTGGGTGGCGAGGTCGCGGTCGCCGAGGGTGAACCAGTCGGGGCGCCCGTAGCGCTCGCGCAGCTCCGTGCTCACCGTCAGCGTCTCGCCGGCCCGGCCCCAGCCCTGCTCCGGGTCCGCGCCACCGCCGAGGGTGTAGCAGATCGTGTCGAGGTCGGGGCTGATCCGCAGGCCGTGCACGACGAGGTCGTCGCCGGTGTTGGCGACGACCGTGAGCGCCGACGGGTCAACCACCCGCACGAGCCCGGCGAGAAACCGCGCTGCGCCGATGCCTCCGGCGAGGGCGACGACCTGCATCGCCGCGGATCCTATCCGGCACCCGAGGTGGCAGGCGACGGGCGGACGCCGAGGTGCTGCTGTTGCTCAATGAGCGAAACATGTAGCGTTGTCGCGTACTGCCTACCGCCCATCGGCCGGGAGCCATGAACTTCTTCCTCGAGATCGTCACCAGAGTCGAGTTCATCGTCGCGGTCGTCGTCATCGTCGGCGGCACCCTCGCCATCCTGCTCGTGCAGCGCCGCAAGGCGCGGGCGGCGCGCGCGGACCAGCGGCCCGCGCTCCAGCCGGTGCCGGTGCCCACGGCCGACGACGAGCACGTCGCGGTCCCCGTCGCGAGCGCCGACCATCCGCGGGTGACGTTCGCGGACGTCGCCGGCCTCGACGACGCGATCGCCGAGCTGCAGGAGGTCAGCGAGTACCTCGCGGACCCGGACCGCTTCCGGCGCCTCGGCGCCGAGCTGCCCAAGGGCATCCTCCTGCACGGCCAGCCCGGCTGCGGCAAGACGCTGCTCGCCCGGGCGCTCGCCGGCGAGACCGGCGTGCCGTTCTTCTCCGTGTCGGCGTCGAGCTTCGTCGAGAAGTACGTCGGTGTCGGCGCCGCCCGGATCCGCAAGCTGTTCGAGCAGGCGAAAGCGGCCGCGCCGTCGATCATCTTCATCGACGAGCTCGACGCCCTCGGCAGCCGCAGCAGCTCCGAGGCGCAGGGCGAGCGGGAGTTCGACCACTGCCTGAACCAGCTGCTCGTCGAGATGGACGGCTTCGCCGGCACCGCCGGCGTGCTCGTCGTCGGCGCGACGAACCGTCCCGAGCTCGTCGACCCGGCGCTCATCCGCCCTGGCCGGTTCAACCGGAGCATCGCCATCGACCGGCTCGACCGCGACGGGCGCGAGCAGGCGCTGCTGCTCCACGCCGGGAAGCGCCGGGTGTCACGCAACGTCGACTGGACCGAGGTCGCGAACCAGACCGCGGGGCTGTCCGCCGCCGACCTCGCCAACCTCGTGAACGAGGCGGCGCTGCTCGCCGCCCGCCGCCACCACCCGCTCGTGTCGGCCGACGACGTCGAGGAGGCCATCACCCGCGTCCACGCCGGCCTGCGCCGCCCGCGGATGCTCAGCGAGGAGGAGAAGGAGATCGTCGCCGTGCACGAGGCGGGTCACGCGCTGCTGTCGCTGCTGCTGCGCGGCGCGAAGCCCCCCGCCCGCGTCTCGATCGTGAGCCGCAGCGGCGCGATGGGCAAGTCGTTGTGGGCCACCGACGACGACCAGATGATCCTCACGAAGCGCCAGCTGCTCGCCCAGCTCATCCTCCTGCTCGGCGGCCGCGCGGCCGAGCTCAACACCTTCGGCGAGCCGAGCACCCGGGCCGAGGACGACCTCGAGCAGGCCGCCGCGGTGGGCCGGCGCATGGTCGAGCGCTGGGCGATGACCGGTCGGTTCGAGCTCGCCGGCGGCAAGAAGGACTCGGTCGCGCGGCAGTTCGAGGGCAGCGCCGGCGGGCAGGAGGTCCGCCAGCTGCTCGCGCAGGCCGAGCGGGCTGCCCGGGTGATCCTCGGCGACCACGCCGGCCGGCTGCGCCTCATCGCCGGGGCACTGCTCGAACGCGAGACACTCACCGCCGCCGAGCTCGACGAGCTCGGGCGGGGCGTGCCGCTCACGCAGGGCGTGCCCGAGCCCGTTCGGCGCCCGCTGCGGCTCCGGGGCGCGTAGCCCGGGGGACACGGTCCAGGGCCCCCGTGGCCGCTGGACCTCGATCGCCGCTCCCGATTCACCCACGGCACGACCGTATGCTGCGGCGAGCAGGAGGGGGGAGGTCACGCACATGGCGAGTCGCACCGCGCCGGGGGCACCCCGGCTGGAGCGCCGCTTCCGGCTGTCGGAGCGGGGCACGAGCGTGCGCACGGAGATGGTCGCGGGCGTCACGACGTTCATGACGATGGCCTACATCCTCTTCGTGAACCCGGCGATCCTCGGCACGCCCGGCCCCGCCGACGACGGGCTTGCGTTCCCTGCCGTGCTGACGGTGACCGCACTCGTGGCCGGTGTCATGACCATCGCCATGGGCGTCTTCACCAACTACCCCTTCGCGATCGCGAGCGGTCTCGGCCTCAACGCGGTGGTGGCCTTCCAGCTCGTCGGCGGGGAGGGCATGACGTACCCCGAGGCGATGGGCGTGGTCGTCGCCGAGGGGCTGCTGCTCACCGTGCTCGTGCTCGCGGGCTTCCGGGAGGCGGTCATGAACGCCATCCCCCTCGAGCTGAAGAAGGCCATCGGCGCGGGCATCGGCCTGTTCATCGCGATCATCGGCTTCGCGAACTCGGGCATCGTCATCCCCGGTCCGGGCGCCGGCGGCCCGGTGCTCGCCCGCGGCGACGTCGACTCGGCGCGCATCGCGGTGTTCGTCGTCGGCCTGCTCCTCACCGCACTCCTCGTCGCCCGCCGCACGAAGGGCGCGCTGTTGTTCGGCATCCTCGGCACGACCGTGCTCGCCACGGTCGTGAACGCCGTCGCCGGCGGCCGGCTGTGGGACGACGTCGGCGAGGGCGTCGCGCGGCTGCCCGAGCAGGTGCTCGCCCTCCCGGACTTCTCCCTGCTCGGTGCGTTCTCGTTCGGGTTCGTGCGGGTGGGCGCCGTCGCCGCCGTCCTCGCGGTGTTCACCCTCCTCCTCGCCGACTTCTTCGACACGATGGGCACCGCCATCGCCCTCGGCTACGAAGGCGGCTTCCTCGACGAGCGGGGCAGCCTTCCCCGTATGCGGCGCCTGCTCGTCGTCGACGGGATGGCCGCCGCGTTCGGCGGGGCCGCGTCGGCGTCGAGCGCCACCACCTACATCGAGTCGGCCGCCGGCATCTCCGAGGGCGGGCGCTCGGGTCTTGCGAGCGTCGTCACCGGCGTGCTGTTCCTCGCGGCGCTGTTCATCTCCCCGCTCGCAGGGGTGATCCCCCCGGAGGCGACCGCGCCGGCCCTCATCCTCGTCGGCTTCCTCATGATGTCGGTGATCCGCGACCTGCCGTGGGACGACTACAGCGTCGCCATCCCCGCCTTCCTCACGATGGTCGTCATGCCGTTCAACTTCTCCATCACCGACGGGATCGGCTGGGGGTTCATCAGCTACACGGTCATCCAGCTGGCGCTCGGCAGGTGGCGCAACGTCCACCCCCTCATGGCGGTATCGTCGCTGTTCTTCTTCGTCTACTTCGCCCTCGACCCCATCCGTCGCCTCGTGGGGCTGGGTTGAGAGGAGCCTGACCGTGACCACCGCCGTCGACGCCGTGCGAGCTGCGCGGTGAGCGCCGTCCCCCCGTCCCCGCCCGGCTACGGGGCGGCCCCGTCGTCGGAGTCCCGCAACTGGGCCCTCGCCGCGCACCTCTCGGCGTTCGTCGTGTTCCTCGGGCTGCCGCTCCCCTTCGTCGGTCCCCTCGTCGTGTGGCTCGTCCGCCGCGACAGCGACCCCTACGCGAGCGCGCACGCGAAGGAGGCGCTGAACTTCAACCTCACCGCGATGATCGCCTTCATCGTCGCGGGCGCGAGCCTGTTGCTGCTCATCGGCTTCCTGCTCCTGCCCGCCGTCGGCATCGTCTGGCTCGTGCTCGTCATCATCGGGGCGGTCAAGGCGAGCAACGGCGAGCTCTACCGCTACCCGCTCACCATCCGGTTCGTCACCTAGACTCGTCACCTCTGGAGCGGGGTCGCCCTCAGGACGGCGAGCAGGCGCGCGACCTCGTCCGTCACCGCCTCCCGTGCCGCGCCGAGGTACGCGCGGGTGTCTACGACGTCCGGATGGGCGTCCAGGTAGGCGCGGACCGCCCGGGTGAACGCGTGGTTGAGGTGGGTGGCGATGTTCACCTTCGTGATGCCGGCCTCCACGGCCCGCGTGAGGTCCGCGTCGGCGACCCCCGAGGAGCCGTGCAGCACGAGCGGCACGTCGACGGCCTCGCGGAGCCGCGCGATGAGCGGGAAGTCGAGTGCCGCATCGCGGGTCGTCATCGCGTGCGACGTGCCGACGGCGACCGCCAGCGCGTCCACTCCCGTCGCGGCGACGAACCGGGCGGCCTCCTCGGGCTCCGTGCGGGCCCCCGGCGCGTGGACGCCGTCCTTGCCGCCGATCTCGCCGAGCTCCGCCTCCACCCACACCCCCCGCCGGTGGCAGGTCGCGACGACCTCGGCGGTCGCTGCGACGTTGCGGTCATAGGGCTTCCGGGAGGCGTCGAACATCACCGAGTGGAAGCCGAGGTCCACGGCCTCCGCGACGAGCTCCGCCGACTCGGCATGGTCGAGGTGGACCGCGACGGGCACGGCCGCGCGGTGACCGACGGCGAGGGTCGCACGGCCGAGCGGTTCCAGGCCCCCGTGGTAGGCGACGGCGTTCTCGCTGATCTGGAGCACCACCGGGCACGCCGCCCGGGCTGCGCCGGCGACGAGCGCCTCGGCGTGCTCGAGCTGGATGACGTTGAACGCGGCCACGCCGCCACCCGCCGCGGCGGCAGCCGCGACGATGTCACCGGTGGCGCGCAGGGGCATGCTCCGTATCCTCTCACGCGACGTCGAGGATGCAGGGAGGTGCCCGTGCCGCGCCGGCTCGTCGCGGGGGTCGACTCGTCGACGCAGGCGACCAAGGTCGTCCTCGTCGACGTCGACGACGGCGGACTCGTGGCCACCGGGCGCGCAGCGCACGAGGTCACCGGCGTGCACGGCGTCCGCGAGAGCGACCCGACGCGGTGGTGGGCCGCGCTCGGTGAGGCCCTCGCCATGGCGGGCCACGGAGCCGACGTCGCCGCGCTTGCCATCGGCGGCCAGCAGCACGGGCTCGTCGTCGCCGACGCCACCGGCACGCCGCTGCGCCCGGCGATCCTCTGGAACGACACCCGGGCCGCTGCGGAGGCGCGCGACCTCGTCGACGCGCTCGGCGGGGGCGAGGCGTGGGCCCAGGCGGTCGGCAGCGTCCCCGTCGCCGCGTTCACCGTCAGCTCCTGGGCGTGGCTGCGCCGCTACGAACCCGCGGTGGCCGACGCGACGCGCGCCGTGCGCCTGCCCCACGACTTCCTCACCGAGCAGCTGACCGGTCGGGCCGTCACCGACCGTGGCGACGCGTCGGGAACCGGCTGGTGGTCGCCGCTCACCGGAGCCTACGTCACCGAGATCCTCGACCTGCCGCTCGTCCGGCTCGACCCGGCGCCGCTGCCCGGAGTGGCCGCCTGGCAGCGTCCCGCAGGGGAGGTCACCGCCCAAGCCGCCGGCGCGACCGGGCTGCCGGCCGGCGCGCTCGTGGGTGTGGGCACGGGCGACAACATGGCCGCCGCCCTGGGCCTCGGGCTGCGCCCCGGCGAGCCCGTCATGAGCTTCGGCACGTCGGGGACCGCCTACGTCGTGTCGACGGCGCCGACGGCTGACCCGACGGGGGTGGTGGCGGGCTTCGCCGACGCCACCGACCGCTACCTGCCGCTGGCCTGCACGCTGAACTGCACGCTCGCGGTCGACCGCGTGGCCGCCTGGCTCGGCCTCGACCGTGAGGCGGTCGAGCCGGGAGGCGCCGTGGTCGTCCTGCCCTACCTCGACGGGGAGCGCACCCCCGACCTGCCCCACGCTCCCGGCACGATCACCGGGTTGCGCCACACGAGCACGCCCGGCCACATCCTGCTCGCCGCCTACGAGGGCGCTGTCTCCTCGCTGCTCGACGCGCTCGGGCGCGTCGAAGCGCTGTCCTCGCCGAGCGTCGCCGACGCACCGCTCCTGCTCGTCGGCGGCGGCAGCCGGGGGCGGGTATGGCAGGACGTCACCGCGCGGCTGTCGGGGCGGACGCTGCACGTGCCCGACGCCGAGGAGCTCGTCGCCCTCGGCGCGGCCGCGCAGGCGGCCGGTCTCCTCACGGGCGAGCGCCCCGACGAGATCGCGCGCCGGTGGGGGACCCGCTGTGGCCGGACCGTCGAGGCGCCGCCGCGCGACGAGGCGACGTGGGCGCGCATCCGGTCGGTGCGCGCCGGGCTGGAGGCCTACAACCACGCGCCGCCCGGCTCGCCGGCCGAGGGCTACACAACGGGGACGGCCTCCACCTGAGCGCCGAGCGCCCGAGCACGGTCCGGGTCGACGTCACCGGCGGTGGCCGCCTCCACCGACGCGGTGGCGGTCGCGACCCCCGCCCGCACCGCGTCGACGAGATCCGACGACGAGGCGAGACCGGCGACGAGGCCCGCGACGAGCGCGTCGCCGGCGCCGACGGGGTTGACCGGCGTCACCTTCGGCGCGCGCACGTGCACCGATGCCCCACGGGCGTGGAGCACCGCACCATGGCGGCCGACGGTGACGAGCGCCGCTGCGGGACCGCGGCCGCACAGCGACCGGGCAGCCGCCACGGCGTCGGGCAGCGCGGCCTCGTCCTCGACGGCGACGTGCTCGACCGCGGCGCCGCCGAGCAGCGCCCGGGCCTCTTCGATGTTCGGCGCGACGAGGTCGGGGCGCTCGGCGAGCGCTTCGCCGAGCGCCGTCGCCGACGTGTCGACCACGACCGTCGCCCCGTGGGCGTGGCCCCCCCGCACGAGGCGCGCTGCACCGTCGGGCGGGCTTCCCGCGGGCAGGCTTCCGGAGACGACGAGGATCACGCCCGGGGCGAGCAGCCGCTCGACCGCCGCCTCCAGGCGCGCCCAGTCACCCGACGCCACGGTGGGGCCGGGCTCGTTCAGCACGGTCGCCGCGCCGTCACCGGCGAGGACGGTGACGCACGACCGCGTCTCACCGTCCACGAGGACGGCATGCAGTTCGATGCCGGCGTCGGCCGCGAGCCCGCGCAGCGCGACGCCGGTGTGGCCGGCGACGAAGCCCACGACCGGCGCTTGTACGCCGAGGCGCGCGAGCGTGCGGGCGACGTTGAGCCCCTTGCCGCCGGCGCGGACCTCCGCGCGGTACGCGCGCTCGACGGCGCCCACACGCAGCGTCTCCACGTGCACCGTCCGGTCGACCGCCGTGTTGGGGCACACGACGACCATGCCGCTCACCTCGGCCACCCCGGCGGGGCACCGACCGGCGCCTCCATCGGGCCCTGGACGGTGACGGAGTCGGCGGCGACGAGGCAGCCGAGCTCGGCCGCGCGCAGCGGCGGGGCGCCGGCCATGGTGGCCGCCAGGTAGGTGCCGACGAAGTGGTCCCCGGCACCCGTCGGATCGACCTCCGTCCGCCTGGGAGGGGCCAGCGGCGTGCAGCCGTCGCGTGTGTGCACGACGACGCCCTGTGCTCCGCGGGTCTCGCACACGACCGCGCCGTTGGCCGCGAGCTCCTCCGCGGTGAGCTCGAGCGCCGCGAGCTCCCCGCTGCTCGGCGTGAGCAGTGCGGCGGCGCGGGCGACGCGCCGCACGTCGCGGAGCGCACCGTCGCCGGCTTCCGGGCGCACGTTCGGGTCGAGGCTCACCCGGCCCCCCGCGCGCGTGACGGCGTCGACCGCGATCAGCGCCGCCTCCCGCAGACCGGGTGCGAGAGTCAGGGTCGACCCGGACACGTGCAGCCACCCCGCCGTCGCCGCTGCTGCCCGCACGTGCTCGGACGGTACGCCGTCGGCTGCCGTGCCGGCGATGTGGAAGATGAAGTCCCGCCCGCCGGTCTTGTCGTAGGCGACGAAGGCGCAACCGGTCGGGGAGCAAGGGTCGATGCGCACACCGGCCACGTCGACGCCGTCGCGGCGCAGTCGGGCGAGGATCGCCCTGCCGAAGGCGTCGTCACCGACACCGCCGACGAGCTGCACCGCCGCACCGAGCCGCGCGGCCACCGACGCGACGATGGCCGGCGCGCCGCTCGGGTAGGGACCGAGGAAGCGTCCAAGGGCGCCGAGCGGGGCGCGCTCCGGCCGCATGATCTCGGCGAGGAGCTCCCCCACGACGAGCAGCCGGCTCACGGGGCTCACCGGCCGACGAGCTGCCTGGCGGTGCCCACGTCGGTGAGCAGCACGTCGACGAACCCCGCGCGCGCCGCACCGCGGATGGACGGGACCTTCGCGGTGCCGGCGGCAGCCGCGATCTTCGTGGGCACCCGCGCGAGCTGGTCGTGGCTGACGGCGAGGAACTGGTCGTCCCCGGGGAAGTGGACGGGGCAGCCGTCGGCGTCGAAGTAGCGCGTCGCGACGTCGCCCACCGCGCGCTCGAGCAGCTGCTCGTGGCGGGGCACCGGCGCAGGGCCGTAGTCGCCGAGCTCACGGGGCGGCGCGCCGATGCCGAACAGCGCGAGGGACGTCCGGTCCCACAGGGCGAGGGTCTCCGCCGTCTCACGGTCCTCCATGAGCGCCGCCCACAGCGTCGGACCGGGGTTGTACGGCGCGTGCAGGGAGCGGTGCGTTCCCTGCATCGTCACGGCGATGCGGCGGGCGATCTCGTTGCTCTGGAAGTACTCCTGAGGCTGGTTGGAGCCGCCGACCGCAGGGACGACGACCACACCGGGGGTCGCCGGCAGGCGCTGCTGCGCGACCTGCCACATCGTCCTGCCCCACGAGGCGAGCAGGACGGACCCGGGCGCGAGCCCCGCGCGGGCGAGAGCCGAGCCGGCTAGGCCCGCCACCGCCAAGGTTTCCCGCTCCGACGGCGCGAGCAGGACCTCACGCACGCCGAGCGCGTCGGCGACCTCGCCGGCGAGCTCGCCCGGGACGCGCAGCGGGCGGACGGTGATCTCGACGAGGCCGGTGCGGCGCGCCTCGGTGAGCAGGCGGCTCACCGTGGACCTGCTGACCTGCAGACGCTCGGCTATCTCCCGCTGGGACCTGTCCTCCAGGTAGTAGAGGCAGGCGGCCAGGTACATCGCGCCCAGTGCGCCGTCCACGTCGGGGTCGCCCACCGTCCTCCCTCCCTCGCGAACGCCGACGGTCATGAAAAAAGGTGTAGCACGTTTGTGCAGGCGTCGGTACGGTCATCGTGGCCCCGCCAGGGAGCCGCCGGAGCTGAGGACAAGGAGCACCGATGGTGGCAAAGGCACGCGTTTGGGCGATCCTCCTCGCACTCGGCCTCGTGGCCAGCGCGTGCACGGGAGCGGGCACGGGGGGAGGCGCCGACCCGGGAGGGGACGCCGCCGAGGGCGAGGCCGGCGTGACCACCATCACCATCGCTGCGGTCAACAACCCGCAGATGCAGGACATGCAGGAGCTCACCGACCACTTCCACGACACGCACCCCAACGTGCGCGTCGAGTGGGTCGTCCTGCCCGAGAACCAGCTGCGCGACCGGGTCACCCAGGACGTCGCCACCCGCGGGGGCCAGTTCGACGTCATGACGATCGGCACGTACGAGACGCCGATCTGGGCCGAGAACGGCTGGCTCACCAACCTCGCGGAGAACACCGCCGACGACGACGAGTACGACGTCGAGGACATCATCGAACCGATCCGCGACGCGCTGTCCTACGAGGGCGAGCTGTACGCCGTGCCCTTCTACGGTGAGTCGTCGTTCCTCATGTACCGCACGGACCTGTTCGACCAGGCCGGCCTGGAGATGCCCGAGCGCCCGACTTGGGACCAGGTCGCCGAGTTCGCCCGCCAGCTCCACGACCCGGCCAACGACGTGTACGGCATCTGCCTCCGCGGCCTGCCGGGCTGGGGTGAGGTCTTCGCGCCGCTCAACACGGTCGTGAACACGTTCGGGGGCCGCTGGTACGACATGGAGTGGAACGCCCAGCTGACCGAGGAGCCGTTCGTCGAGGCGGTCGAGTTCTACGTCAACCTCATCCGCGAGGCGGGTCAGCCGGGAGCGGCCAACTCCGGGTTCACCGAGTGCCTCACCACCTACGGCCAGGGCAACGCGGCGATGTGGTACGACGCGACGTCGGCGGCGGGGTCGGTGGAGAACCCCGAAGCGAGCACGGTCGTGGGGAAGACCGGCTACGTCTTCGCCCCGGTGAGGGAGACCGAGGCGGCCGGGTGGCTGTGGGCCTGGGCGCTCGCGATGCCCGAGACCTCACAGAAGAAGGAAGCCGCCTGGGAGTTCATGCGCTGGGCGACGTCCAAGGAGTACATCCAGCTCGTCGGTGAGGAGCTCGGATGGGAGCGCGTCCCGCCCGGCAGCAGGGAGTCGACCTACGAGATCCCCGAGTACCAGGAGGCCGCGGCGGCGTTCGCCGACGTCACCCTGGCGGCGATCAGCGAGGCCGACGTCGAGGACCCCGGCACCCAGGAGCGGCCCTACGTGGGCGTGCAGTACGTCAGCATCCCGGAGTTCCAGGACCTCGGGACCCGGGTGAGCCAGGAGATCGCCGCGGCCATCGCCGGTCGCCAGAGCGTGCAGGAGGCCCTGGAGAAGGGCCAGCGGATGGCCGAGGATGTGGCCGAGCAGGGCGGCTACCGCTAGCGGCCCTCCCGCGCGGCAGCAGGAGACGCCCGTGGCCACCGTCGACACGCCGGTCCGGACCGACACGCAGGCGCAGGGCGCACCCCGGCAGGACCCCCCCGCCAGCGGGCGGCAGCGCTGGGCGCGCCGCCTGCCCCTGCTGCCCGGTCTCGTCTACATCATCATCCTCACGCAGATCCCGTTCCTCTTCACGCTCTTCTACAGCTTCCAGCACTGGAACCTCTACCGGCCGGGTCAGCGCGGCTTCGCGGGGCTCGAGAACTACCGCTTCGTGCTCGGGAGCCCCACCTTCCGCACCGGCGCCCTCAACACCGTCGTGCTGACCGCGGGGGCGGTTCTCGTCGCCCTCGTGCTGGGGCTCGTCCTCGCGCTCCTGCTCAACCGCGCGTTCCGTGGGCGGGCGGTGGCGCGCACGCTGCTCATCACGCCGTTCCTCGTGATGCCCGTGGCGACGGCGCTGATGTGGAAGAACATGGTCCTGCACCCGGTGTTCGGGTTGTGGACCTTCCTCATGCGGCCGTTCTTCGGAACCGTGGACTGGGTGGCGCAGTACCCCATGGCGGCGATCATCGCGACGGTGGCCTGGCAGTGGACGCCGTTCATGATGCTCATCCTCCTCGCCGGCCTGCAGAGCCAGGACGAGGAGACGATGGAAGCCGCGCGCGTCGACGGCGCGGGGCCGCTGGCGGTCTTCCGCTACCTCACCTGGTCGCACCTGCGGCCCTACGCCGAGCTGGGCATCCTCCTCGGCTCGATCTTCATCGTCCAGACCTTCGACCCGATCTTCATCATCACGCAGGGCGGACCGGGGACGGCGACGACGAACCTGCCGTACTTCATCTACCTCCAGGCGTTCCGGGCGCTCGACATCGGGCAGGCGGCGGCCTCGGCGATCGTCGTCGTGATCGCAACGATCGTCATCGCCACCTTCGCGCTGCGGGTCATGAGCAACGTCTTCAAGCTTGCGGACTATCGATGACGACCATCGACCGGCCTGTCGGGGCGTCGCGCTGGGGCGGCGCCGGCCTGACGACCCTCACGTGGATACTCACCCTCGCGTTCGTGTTCCCCGCGGCATGGATGATCCTGACGGGCTTCAAGCACGAGGTCGACGCCTTCACGAGGACCCCGCAGCTCGTCTTCGAGCCGACGCTTCAGCAGTTCCGGGCGGTGTTCGACCGCAACTTTGCGCCGTACCTCATGAACTCTGCGTTCGCGACCGGCATGTCGACCCTGCTCGTCCTCGCGTTCGGGCTGCCCGCCTCCTACGTGCTCGCGATCAAGCCCATACCCCGGTGGCGTGACGCGCTCTTCTTCTTCATCTCCACGCGGATGCTGCCGCTCGTGGGCGCGATCGTGCCCATCTACGTCATCGCCCGCGACCTCGGCGTCCTCGACAACATCACGACGCTGACGTTGATCTACACCGCGCTCAACCTGCCCATCGCGGTGTGGATGCTCCGCTCGTTCCTGCTGGAGATCCCGCGGGAAGTGCTCGAGGCCGCCCGCGTGGACGGGGCCTCGCTCGGCCAGATCCTGCGGCGCGTCGTGCTCCCGATCATTGCGCCGGGGGTCGCGGCGACCGCCCTGATCTGCGTCATCTTCTCCTGGAACGAGTTCTTCTTCGCCGTCAACCTCACGTCGAGCACCGCGCCGACCGTGCCGGTGTACCTCGTCGGCTTCATCACCGCGGAGGGGCTGTTCTGGGCCCGGATGTCGGCGGCCGCCACCATGGCCAGCCTGCCCGTGCTGCTCGCAGGATGGATCGCGCAGAAGCAGCTCGTGCGTGGCCTGTCCTTCGGTGCCGTGAAGTGAGGTCCGGCGCCCGGTGAGAGCGCTCGTCCTGCCCGAGCCCGGCTCGGCTGCGTTGGCGACGGTCGACGACCCCGCCCCCGCACCCGGCGAGGTCGTCGTGGCCGTCGGCGCCGCCGGCATCTGCGGCACGGATCTCCACCTGCTCGCGGGGTCCCTGCCTCCCGCGGTCTACCCGCTCGTGCCCGGCCACGAGGTCGCCGGCAAGGTGGTCGCAACCGGCCGAGGCGCCACCCTCGTCAACGAGGGCCAGCAGGTCGCCGTCGACCCATCGGTGTTCTGCGGCGGTTGCCCGCAGTGCCGCGCGGGTTGGCCGAACCTCTGCGCGAACTGGGGCGGCATGGGGATCACCCGCCCCGGGGGCCTCGCGGAGTACGTCGCGGTACCGGCGTCGTGGTGCGAACCGCTGCCCGAGGACCTGCCCACGACCCACGGCGCGCTCGTCGAGCCGCTCGCCTGCGCCCTGCACGCCCTCGACCGCGCCGGAGCGGTGATCGGCCGCGACACCCTCGTGTTCGGCGCCGGCCCGATGGGATGCCTCCTCGCCGCGCTCTTCCGGCACGCGGGGGCTCGCAGCGTCAGCGTCGTCGACCCACAGGAGGGCCGGCTGCAGGTGGCCGAGCGGCTCGGTGCGACCGCGACCGCACCCGCGGTCGACGGCCTCACGGCGCCCGACGGCTGGCACGTCGTCGTCGACGCGAGCGGCGCGGTGCCCGCCATCGAGCAGGCCCTGCGGGTCGTGCGCCCCGCCGGGCGCGTGGTCATCGTCGGCGTGACCCCGCCCGATGCGACCGCCCGGTTCCTGCCCTACGAGCTATACGCCAAGGAGGTCACCGTCGTGGGGTCGATGGCGATCCTGCACAGCTTCGGTCGGGCGCGGGACGTGCTCACCTCCGGACTGTTCGACCCCGAGTCGCTCATCACGCACACGTTCGCCCTCGACGACGTCGGGACGGCGCTCGATACCATGCGGCAGGGACGCGGGGAGAAGGTCCTCGTGCTGCCCGGGAAGGCCCACTGATGCGCGCCGTCGTCCTCCACGAGCCCGGTTCCGCCGAGGTGACCGAGGTGCCCGACCCGACACCGGCGCCCGGTGAGGTCGTCGTCGCGGTCGACGCCTGCGGCATCTGCGGCACCGACCTCCACATCTACGACGGGCACTTCGCCCCGACGCCCTACCCGATCGTGCCCGGCCACGAGTTCTGCGGCGAGGTCGTCGCCGTCAGCGCCGACGCCGGGGACATCGTCGAGGGCACGTTCGTCGCCGTCGACCCTTCGCTGTTCTGCGGCCGCTGCGACCAGTGCCGGAGGGGCAGGGGCAACCTGTGCGCGAACTGGGGCGCGATCGGCGACACCGTCGACGGCGCTTTCGCCGAGTACGTGCGGGTTCCCGTGGCAAACGTCTACCGGCTGCCGGCCGACCTGCCCCGTGAGTGGGGCACGATCGTCGAGCCGCTCTCGTGCGCCGTGCACGCCATGGACCGTCTCGGCCCGGTGGCCGGTGACGACGTCCTCGTCTACGGCGCGGGCACGATGGGCCTGCTGCTCGCCCAGCTGCTGCGCTCCGCCGGCGCGGCGCGGGTCGACGTCGTCGACCGCAAGCCCGACCGTCTCGCGGTCGCCCGCCCCGGCGCCGACGAGGTCGCTGACTCGGCTGCCGCCCTCTCGGCCGAGCGGTGGGACCTCGTCGTGGACGCCACGGGTGCCACCGCCGCCATCGAGGACGGGCTGGGGCGGGTTCAGCGAGGCGGGACGTTCCTCGTCTTCGGCGTGGCGCCCGCCGCGGCGACCGCGCGCTTCTCGCCGTTCACGGTCTACAACGACGAGATCTCGATCATCGGCTCGATGGCGGTCCTCCACAGCTTCGGGCGCGCGGTCGACCTGCTCGCCGGCGGCGCGGTCGACCCGGCGCCGCTCATCACCCACCGCCTTGCCCTCGACGACTACGAGACCGGCATCGCGACCGTCCGGGCGGGGGAAGGGCTGAAGGTCCAGCTCACCGCCCGCGCCTGACGACCGGGTCGCCACCAGAGAAGGATTGCGACGTGGACGAGATGCGCCAGGTCTGGATCGCCGCCCCCGAGCGCGTCGAGGTGCGCACCGCGCCCCGTCCGGTCCCGGGGCCGGGTGAGGTGCTCGTGGAGACCGCACACGTCGGCATCTGCGGGTCGGACCTCCACGCGTTGCACGGCCGGCACCCGTTCATCGACCTGCCCGTCTCACCGGGGCACGAGGCGACGGGCGTCGTTGCCGCCGTCGGCGACGGTGTGGAGGTCTTCGCTGAGGGCGATCGCGTCCTCGTCGAACCGAACCTCATCTGCGGACTGTGCACGTACTGCACGAGCGGTCGCTACAACCTCTGCGCGCAGCTGCGGGTCGTCGGCTGCCAGACCGCCGGGGCCATGGCCGACGCCTTCACCGTGCCCGCGCATCGCCTCCATCCGGTGCCCGAGCAGTTCAGCTGGGCGGCGGCGGCGATGGTCGAGCCGCTGTCGACCGCGACGCACGCGACCCGCCTCGTCGGCGACCTCGGCGGTGCGAGCGTCGCGGTGCTCGGCGCCGGCTCCATCGGCCTCGTGACGCTGCTCGCCGCTCGTGCCGCCGGCGCCGCCGCCGTCGCCGTCACGGATCCCGTACCGGTCAAGCGGGAACGGGCACGCGCGTTCGGCGCGGACCTGACCGTGGACCCACTGCGCGACGACGCGGTCGCCCACATCCGCCAGGGTCTGCCGTACCGCCCCGACGTCGTCTTCGACTGCGTCGCCAACCAGTCGTCGACGGACCAGGCGATCGGACTGGCGGTCAAGGGCGGAACCGTCGTCGTCGTCGGCGTGCCCCAAGGCCCGGTGACGATCCCACTGGAGGTCGTCCAGGACCGTGAGGTGCGGCTCCAGGGAACGGCGATGTACACGGGAGAGGACGTGCGGGCCGCCATCGGCCTCGTCACGGACGGCGCGCCCGTCGAGCAGCTCGTCACCGCCACGTTCCCCCTCGAGGCGGCCGCGGAGGCGTTCGCCGCCGCGTCCTCCGGCGAACACGTCAAGGTGCACCTCCAGGCCGGCGCAGCGATGAGCTGACCCGCCCCCGACCGCCTACAAGGGGTGCACCATCCGTTGGAGGCGTGTCCAGGTCCACTTGCGCCCGCGGCCGTTCCTGCCATCCTGAACCGCATGACCGACGTGGCACCGCCCCGCGCCGCTGCGGTCCCCGAGCTCGAGGCGCACCGCCGGGAGCTCACGGGGTACTGCTACCGCATGCTCGGTTCAGCCTTCGAGGCCGAGGATGCGGTGCAGGAGACCCTCGTCCGCGCCTGGCGCGCGCTCGACCGCTTCGAGCGGCGCTCCTCGCTGCGGTCGTGGCTGTACCGCATCGCGACGAACGTCTGCGTCGACATGGCGCGGGGGCGGCAGCGCCGCGCCCGTCCGATGGACCTCGGACCGTCCTCCGCCACCGCGTCGGCCACGCTCGTGGAGCGCCCCGAGGCGACCTGGGTCGAACCCCTCCCCGACGGTCAGGCGCTACCGGACGGCGACCCGGCGGAGGTGGCCGTGGCCCGGGAGAGCGTGCGCCTCGCGTTCGTCGCCGCGTTGCAGCATCTGCCCGCCCGGCAGCGTGCGGTGCTCATCCTCCGTGAGGTGCTGCACTGGCAGGCCAGCGAGGTCGCGGAGCTGCTCGAGACGAGCGTCGCGTCGGTCAACAGCGCCCTCCAGCGGGCACGGGCGACCCTGCGGGCCAAGCCGGTGGCCTCCACCGACGTCTTCCAGCCCCTGGACCCCGACCAGCGGGCGCTCCTCGACCGCTACGTCGACGCGTTCGAGCGCTACGACCTCGACGCGCTGACCGCCCTGCTCCACACCGACGTGGTCCAGACCATGCCGCCCTACGACCTGTGGCTGCAAGGCCACGACGAGATCCGCCAGTGGTACCTCGGGCCGGGCATCGGCTGCCGGGGCTCGCGCCTGGTGCCGACCGTCGCGAACGGCTCGCCCGCCTACGGCCAGTACAAGCCGAGCGGCAGCGGCGACCTGCGGCCATGGGCCCTGCAGGTCGTCGAGGTGTCCGCCGCCCGGATCGTCGCGATGAACGCCTTCCTCGACACCGACCGGCTCTTCCCGCTGTTCGGCCTGCCGCCGACGCTCTCGCGGTAGAGGCGCTCCGGGGGCGCGGCGGCTCTGGTCCTCACCGGGCGGCTCACGACCCGGTCTGCCGGGCCATCGCGCGGAGCAGCCGGTTGAACGACGGGTCGAGACGCAGGCCGTCGGCGAGCGCGACGAACGCGGCGGGGTCGGGCGGCGTCGGCGGAAGCCGGTCGTCGAGCGGGGGCACGGGCACGTCGGTGACCACCCGCACGACCGGGGCCGCGGCGGCGAGGTAGCTCCGTGCCGCGGTGACCCGCCGCCGCAGCGGCTCGGGCATCCCCGAAGCCGCATCCGCGGCGGCGAGGACCGCCTCCACGCAACCATGGCGGGCGATCAGCTGGGCCGCGCTGCGCGCGCCGATCCCGACCACTCCGGGGAGCCCGTCGCTCGGATCGCCGCGCAGCAGGGCGAACTCGGCGTACGCCCGCCCGGGGATGCCGAACCGGGCGGTGACCGCGGCCTCGTCGACGACCTCGTGACGGGCGACGCCCCTGGCGATGTAGAGCACGCGGACGCCGCGCGCGTCGTCGACGACCTGGAAGAGGTCGCGGTCGCCGGTGACGACGTCGGCGGGGACCGTCGCGGCGGCGGCGAGGGTCGCGATCACGTCGTCGGCCTCGTAGCCGGCGACGCCGAGACGGGCGATGCCGAGCGCGTCGAGGACCGCGCCGATGAGGGGGACCTGTGTGGTGAGCTCCTCGGGCACCGCCTCGCTCACGCCCTGCCCGACGCGGTGCGCCTTGTAGGAGGGCACCGCGGCGACCCGCCACGCCGGGCGCCAGTCGGCGTCCATGCAGGCGGTCGAGGCGCGTCGGGCGCCGCGCCGCGACGAGGTGCGCGACCGACTCGATGAACCCCTTCAGGGCGTTCACCGGCCTGCCGTCGGCGGCGGTCGTGTCCCGCGGCACACCGAAGAAGGCGCGGAAGTACAGCGACGGGGCGTCGAGGAGCATCAACCGCTCCGCCTGCGTCGTCATGTCCCCAGCGTGCCACCGGCGAACGTGGGCGCGCCGGTCAGGCTCCGGAGGGCACGATGCGCAGCTCGTCGGCGGCCACGGCGGCGAGTCGCTCGGCCACGGCCTCCGCGCGGTCCTGCGAGTCAGCCTCGACCATGACCCGGACGAGCTGTTCGGTGCCCGACGCGCGCACGAGCACGCGGCCCGAGCCGTCGAGCGCGGCTTCCTCCTGCCTGACGGCCTCCCACAGCCGCGCGGCGTCGGCCAGCCGCTCGCGGTCGACGTTGCGGACGTTGAGCAGCACCTGGGGCAGCCGCCTCATCACCCCCGCGAGATCGGCGAGCGGACGCCCCGTCTCGGCGACCGCCGTGAGCAGCTGGACGGCGGTGAGGATGCCGTCGCCGGTCGTGGCGTGGTCGGTGAGGATGACATGTCCCGACTGCTCGCCTCCCAGCGGATGACCGTGCGCGCGCATCGCCTCGAGGACGTAGCGGTCGCCGACCTTCGTCGAGAGCACCTTGATCCCGAGGCGGTCCATCGCCTGGTGGAAGCCGAGGTTGGTCATCACCGTCGTGACGACGGTGTCGAGCCGACCGGCGGCGTGCATGCGCTCGGCGAGGAGCGCGAGGATGGCGTCGCCGTCCACGACCGCCCCGGTATGGTCGACGGCGATGAGCCGGTCGGCGTCGCCGTCGTGCGCGAGGCCGACGTCGGCCCCATGTTCGCGGACGGCCCTCGCCACCGTCTCCGGGTGGGTGGAGCCGCACCCGTCGTTGATGTTCGTTCCCGTTGGGGCGGCGTGGGTCGCGGTGACGTCGCAGCCGAGCCGGCGCAGCACCTCCGGGGCGACCGCGAACGCCGCCCCCTCGGCGCAGTCGACGACCACCCGCAGTCCGGTGAGGTCGCCTCCCGTAGCCACGAGGTGCTCGACGTAGGCATCGACCGCCTGCGGTTCCGGGGTGACCCTCCCGAGGGCCGCCCCCGTGGGGCGCGCCTCGTCGCTCAGCTGGAGGAGCTCCTCGATGCGTTCCTCCTTGCCGTCGGTGAGCTTGAACCCGTCGGCGCCGAAGAACTTGATCCCGTTGTCGTCGACCGGGTTGTGGCTCGCCGAGATCATCGCGCCGCTGCTCGCCCCGAGATGCACGGTGAGGAAGGCCACACCCGGCGTCGGCAGAACGCCGACCGGGACGACGTCGCCTCCCGCCGAGCAGACCCCGGCGAGCAGGGCGCCCTCGAGCATCTCCCCCGAGACGCGGGGATCACGGCCGATGACGACGCGGGGGCGCCCGACGCCCTCCTCCCGCAGGGTGCGCACGAGGGCGCGGCCGAGGCCGACGGCGAGCTCCGGGGTCAGCTCGGTGTTCGCGACCCCCCGGATGCCATCGGTGCCGAAAAGCCGGCCCATGGATCGTCGGGGCGGTCAGCGCTTGCTGTACTGGGGCGCCTTGCGGGCCTTCTTCAGGCCGTACTTCTTGCGCTCCACCTTGCGGGGGTCACGGGTGAGCAAGCCGGCCTTCTTCAACGGCGCCCGCCACTCGGGGTCCTCCGCCTCGAGGGCCCGGGCGATGCCGTGGCGCAACGCCCCCGCCTGCCCCGACGTCCCGCCGCCGCTGACGTTGGCGATGACGTCGAAGCGCCCCTGGGTCTCGGTGACCTCGAACGGCTTGCGTACCTCGCCCTGGAGCGTCTCGGTCGGGAAGTAGTCCTCGAGCGGACGCTGGTTCAGCAGGAAGCGGCCGGTGCCGCTCACGAGGCGCACACGGGCGACCGAGGACTTGCGGCGGCCGGTGAAGATCTTCGGAGGCATGAGGGAGGTCCTTGGTCCTACAGGGGGAGCGGCTGCGGCTTCTGCGCGGCGTGCGGGTGGTCCGGCCCGGCGTACACCTTGAGCTTGCGGATCTGCGCGCGGCCGACGCTGTTGCGGGGGAGCATGCCCTTGACCGCCCGCTCGACGAGGCGCTCGGGACGCTCCGCGAGGAGCCGGGCGAACGGCACCGACTTCAGGGAGCCGGGGTAGCCGGAATGGCGGTGCGCGAGGCGCTGCTCGCCCTTGTTGCCCGTGAGGCGCACGTCGGCGGCGTTCACGACGATGACGAAGTCACCGACGTCGACGTGCGGCGCGAACGTCGGCTTGTGCTTGCCACGCAGCACGGTGGCGACGCGGGTGGCGAGCCGCCCGAGAACCATGTCGGCGGCATCGACGACGTACCAGCGGTGCTCGATGTCGGAGGGGCGCGGTGAGAACGTGCGCATGACGTCTTCCGGTCTAGCCGGTGGGCGGGCGGGAAAAGCGGTCAGCGACCGCAAGCGGCCAGAGTACGCACCGGCAGGCGGCCAGTCAACCGGAGGGGCGGGCGTAGGAGACGCCGACGAGGGTGAGCCCGTGCGGCGGAGCGACCCGGCCGACCGCCTGGCGGTCGCCGGCCGCCACCACGTCGGCGACCCAGTCGGGAGCTCGGCTGCCCTGGCCGACCGGCACGAGGCACCCCGTCACCGAGCGCACCATCTGGTGGCAGAAGGCCTTGCCGGCGACGTTCAGCGTCACGAGGTCCGCCCGGGCCCGGCGGATGTCGAGCCGGTCGATCCGCCGGATGAGGTGCTCGTCGCCCGCGCGCCGGCAGAAGGAGCTGAAGTCGTGCTCGCCGAGGAGGTGGCGCCCCCCCGCCTGCATGGCCGCGACGTCGAGGCGCGGCGCGCCGAGATGCCACGTGTCGTGGCGCCACAAAGGGCTCATCGCCTTCGCGTCGCAGATCCGGTAGCGGTAGCGCCGCTGCGTCGCCGAGAAGCGTGCGTCGAACGTCGCCGGTACCCGGCGCACCCGCCACACCGTCACCGCGGGGCCGCAGAGCGCGTCGAGGGCGCCGCGGGCGCGTTCGAGGTCTTCGAGGGGCCGCGCGCCGGCGGGGACGTCGCAGTGCACCGTCTGCGCGACGGCGTGCACCCCGGCGTCGGTGCGTCCCGCGACGGTGGTGGTGACGGCCGTGCCGCACAGGCGGGCGAGCGCGTCCTCGAGGACGCCCTGCACGGTGCGCTGCCCGGCCTGCCGGGCGAAGCCCCGGAAACCCGTGCCGTCGTAGGCGAGGTCGATCCGCAGCCGCACCGGTTCAGCCATGGCCGAACCCGACGCCGTCAGGGCCTGCCTTCGCCGCCTTCCGGCTCGTCGGACCTCGGGGCGGTCTCACCGTCGTCAGCGGGCCGCTCCGGCTCCGGTGCGTCCTGCTCCTCCGCCGGCACCGGCGGAGTCTCGGACTCGTCGCCGCCGGCGTCCTCGCCGGCCAGGCGCGCCTCGACCTCGGCCGGGTCGGCGAGCGGGCGCTCCTCGTCGTCGGCGTCCCCGGCGGCGGTCTCGCGCTCGTCCGCTTCCGCCGCGAAGGCCTCCTCGGCGTCGAAGTCCTCGTCGAGCTCCTCGCCGCGGTCGAAGGCTGCGGCTTCTTCCTCGCTGCGCTCGCGCGCCGTGGCCGACAGCGTCCCGCCGCGGCGCCGCCGCAGGCTCCAGCGCCGGCGCGGGGCCTCCTCGAGCGCGCCCTCACCGCGGACGCTCACGCCCTCGACGAGTTCGATCAGCGCCATGGGCGCCGCGTCGCCCTTCCGAGGGCCGAGCTTCAGCACCCGGGTGTAGCCGCCGTTGCGGTCGGCGAACGCCGGTCCGACGTCGGCGAACAGCTTGTGCACGACGTCGCGGTCCCGGACCACCTTCAGCACCTGGCGGCGCGCGTGGAGGTCGCCGCGCTTGGCGAACGTGATCATCCGCTCCGCCACCGGCTGGACGGTCTTGGCCTTGGCCACGGTGGTCCGTATCCGCCCGTGACGGATGAGCTCCGTCGTGAGGTTTGCGAGGATGAGGTTGTGGTGGGCGGGACTCCCACCGAAGCGAGCGGCCTTCTTCGGTTGCGGCATCGTTGCGCTCCTACTGGCTGTACCCGCCGTAGTCGGCGAGGGACAGGCCGAGCTCTGCGAGCTTCTGCTTCACTTCCTCGATCGACTTCTGCCCGAAGTTGCGGATGTCGAGCAGGTCCTGCTCGGTCTTCTGCACGAGCTCGCCGACCGTCTGCACGCCCTCGCGCTTCAGGCAGTTGTACGAGCGCACCGAGAAGTCCATGTCCTCGATCGGCAGGAGCAGGTCCGGCGAGCTGGGCTGCGAGGAGGCCGCGTCCGGACCGATCGACAGCCCTCCGGGCCCGGACTCCTCGAACTCCGCGAAGAGTCCCAGCAGGTCCTGCAGCGTCGCACCCGCGCTCGACAGGGCCTCGCCGGGCGTGACCGACCCGTCCGTCTCCACATCGAGGATGAGCCGGTCGTAGTTCGTCATCTGCTCGACGCGGGTGGCCTCCACCCGGTACGTCACGCGGCGCACCGGGGAGTAGATCGAGTCGATCGGGATGACGCCGATGGGCTGGTCCGCCCGCTTGTTGCGCTCGGCGGGCACGTAGCCACGCCCGCGCTCGACGGTGAGGTACATCTCGACCCGGCCCTTGCGGTTCAGCGTCGCGATGTGCAGGTCGCGGTTGAGGATCTCCACGTCGCTCGGCGCGGTGATGAAGTCGGCGGTGATCTCGCCGGGACCCTCGCCGCCGAGGAAGATCTCCACCGGCTGGTCGCTCTCGCTGCGCAGCACGAGGTCCTTGAGGTTCAGGATGATGTCGGTGACGTCCTCCTTCACCCCCTCGATGGAGCTGAACTCGTGCAGCACGCCTTCGATGCGCACGCTCGTGACCGCCGCGCCGGGGATGGACGACAGCAGTGTGCGCCGCAGGCTGTTGCCGAGCGTGTAGCCGAACCCGGGCTCCAGCGGCTCGATGCTGAAGGCCGAGCGGATGCCCTCGGCAAGGACCTCTTCGGTGATGGTGGGACGCTGAACGATCAGCACTTGGTGTTTCGCCTCCTACAGGAGAAGCGGGTCGCTGGTGGTGCGGAGGGCCTTGGAGGGCGGGCGGGTGAGCGGCCCGGAGCGGCATCATGCCGCCGCCGTTCAACGCCCGCTACTTCGAGTACAGCTCGACGATGAGCTGCTCCTGGACCGGTACGTCGATCTGCTTGCGGTCGGGCACCCCGAGGACGCTGATCTGCAGCTTGTTCTGGTCGGTGGACAGCCAGCCGGGGAGGGTGCGCATGCCGATGATCTCCAGCGCGCCGATGATCGGCACGATGTTGCGCGCCCGTTCCCGGACGGTGATGACGTCGCCGACGCGCACCCGGTACGACGGGATGTTCACCGTGCGGCCGTTCACCTGGAAGTGGCGGTGGCGGACGAGCTGGCGGGCCTCGTCGCGCGAGCGGGCGAGCCCGCCGCGGTACACGACGTTGTCGAGCCGCAGCTCGAGCAGGCGCAGGAGGTTCTCACCGGTCAGTCCCGACTGGCGCGAGGCCTCCTGGTAGTAGTTGCGGAACTGCCGTTCGAGCACGCCGTAGATGCGGCGGGCCTTCTGCTTCTCGCGCAGCTGGAGCAGGTACTCGCTCTCGCGGATGCGTCCGCGCCCGTGCTCGCCGGGCGGGTAGGGGCGCTTCTCGATGGCGCACTTCGGCCCCTCGCAACGGGTGCCCTTGAGGTAGAGCTTCTGCCGCTCGCGACGGCAGAGCTTGCAGTCAGGTCCGGTGTACCGAGCCATGGTGGTGGTGATGTCCTCTCGGGTGGTGCGCTGAGGCGGTGACGGCGCTCAGACGCGGCGGCGCTTCGGTGGGCGGCAGCCGTTGTGCGGGATCGGGGTGACGTCCTTGATGGCCGCGACCTCGAGTCCGTTGGCCTGCAGGGAGCGGATCGCGGTCTCGCGCCCGGAGCCGGGCCCCTTCACGTAGACGTCCACCTTGCGGACCCCGTACTCGGCCGCCCGCTTGGCGGCCTGCTCGGCGGCGAGCTGGGCGGCGAAAGGCGTCGACTTGCGGCTGCCCTTGAAGCCGACGTTGCCCGACGACGCCCACGACAGGACGTTGCCCTGCTGATCGGCGATCGTGATGATCGTGTTGTTGAACGAGCTCTTGATGTGCGCGACGCCGTGCGCGACCTGCCGCCGTTCCTTCTTGCGGGTGCGGCTCCGGTTCTTCGCCCCCGCCTGCTTCTTCTGCTGCGCCATGTCGTCGTGACCCCTACTTCTTGAGCTTCTTCTTCAAGCCACCGACGGTGCGCTTGGGACCCTTGCGCGTGCGGGCGTTCGTGTGCGTTCGCTGACCTCGCACCGGCAGGCCGCGGCGGTGACGGATGCCCTGGTACGAGCCGATCTCCACCTTGCGCTTGATGTTCTGGGCGATCTCGCGGCGCAGATCGCCCTCGACCTTGAAGCTCGCGTCGATGTAGTCGCGCAGCTTGCGGACGTCGTCCTCGGCCAGGTCGCGGACCCGCACCGACGGGTCGACGCCGGCGGCGACGACGGCCTCACGGGCGCGTGTCCGCCCGACGCCGAAGATGTAGGTCAAGCCGATCTCCACGCGCTTCTCACGGGGCAGGTCGACCCCGGCGATACGTGCCATGTCCCGTTCCTCTCCCTACCCCTGCCGCTGCTTGTGCCGCGGGTTGCTGCAGATCACCATCACCCGACCGTGCCGGCGGATGATGCGGCACTTCTCGCAGATCCTCTTCACCGAAGGCTTGACCTTCAAAGTCATCCTCGCTGTCGTGTGTGGGGACGCCCCGCTCGGCGAGGACCGGTGGCCTGCTCGGGGGGCCTGGACCGCGGTGACCAGCGAGGCAGCACAGAAGGGGCCCCGCTGGCGAAGCCGACCTCCGAGCCTAGCATCGTTCACCGCAGCGCGCACCCTCACGACGCCTGCAGCGCCTTCAGCGCCCGTTCCGTCACCTCGTCCACCGGACCGACCGCGTCGACGTCGCGCAGCAGGCCGCGCAGCCGGTAGAACTCCTCGAGCGGCGCGGTCTGCGTGCGGTGCACGACGAGGCGGTTCGCGACCACCGCCTCGGTGTCGTCCGTGCGGCCCTGGACGGCGGCGCGCTTCGCGAGGCGGACGCAGAGCTCCTCCTCGGGGGCCTCGAAGCGCAGCACCGCGTCGAGCGGCTCGGCGAGCACGGCTTCGAGCTCCTTGGCCTGGGGAACCGTCCGGGGGTAGCCGTCGAGCACGAAGCCGTCCGCGCAGTCGTCGTGGGAGAGGCGCTCGCCCACCATGCGGTTCACGACGTCGTCGGGCACGAGGTCGCCACGGTCCATGTAGCGCTTCGCCTCCCGCCCGAGATCCGTGTCCCCCTGCACGCTCTCGCGGAAGATGTCGCCGGTTGCGATGTGCGGGATCCCGTACTCCGCCGCGATGCGCACAGCCTGAGTTCCCTTGCCGGCCCCCGGGGGGCCGAGGAGGACGATGCGCACGGTCGACTCCTAGCTGCTCGCCCGTCGAGCGGTCAGGTCTTGAGGAAGCCTTCGTAGTGACGCTGGAGCAGCTGGCTCTCGAGCTGCTTCATGGTCTCCAGCCCCACACCGACGACGATCAGCAGGACCGCGCCGCCGAACGGGAACGGCACGTCCGCGGCCCGCAGGACGATGAACGGGATGACCGCGAGGATCCCGAGGTACAGCGACCCGGGGGTCGTGATGCGGGTGAGAACCCAGTCGAGGTACTCGGCGGTCGGGCGCCCCGGCCGGATGCCCGGGATGAAGCCGCCGTACTTCTTCATGTTGTCGGCCACGTCGATCGGGTTGAAGGTGATGGCCGTGTAGAAGAACGCGAAGAAGACGGTGAGCGCGAAGTACGTGGCGATGAACACCGGGTGGCGGCCCGTCGTGAAGTAGGTCTCGACGAACTGCGCGAAGCCGGGGTTGTTGACGATCGAACCGGCCAGCGCCGGCAGGTACAGCAGCGAAGAGGCGAAGATGATGGGGATGACCCCGGACTGGTTCACCTTCAGCGGGATGTAGGTCGAGGTGCCCCCGTAGGTGCGCCGGCCCACCTGCCGCTTGGCGTACTGGACGGGGATGCGGCGCTGCCCCTGCTCGACGAACACGACGCCGACGATGAGCAGCAGGCCGACGAGCATGCTGATGACGAAGAAGACCGTGCCGGCCGTCTGGAGGATCTGGTTGCCCTGGAAGGGCAGCTCGGCGACGATCGCCGCGAAGATGATGAGCGACATGCCGTTGCCGATGCCCCGCTGGGTGATGAGCTCGCCGAGCCACATGATGAAGGCCGTGCCGGCCGTCAGCGTCAGCACCATCAGGGCCGTGACGCCGATGCCCGGGTCCGGCACGAGGTTCGGGACCGGCACCCCGAAGAGCTGCTCCGGGTTCGTGCGGATGAGCACGATCAGCCCGGTGGACTGCATGATCGCCAGGAGGACCGTGAGGTAGCGGGTCCACTGGGTGATCTTCTTCGTCCCGGTCTCGCCCTCCTTCTTCCACTCCTCGATCTTGGGGATCACCACGGTGAGCAGCTGCATGATGATGCTCGCGGTGATGTAGGGCATGATCCCGAGCGCGAACACCGCCAGCTGCGTGAGCGCGCCCCCGGAGAACAGGTTGAGCAGCGCGGTGATCCCGCCCTGCTCACGGGCGGCCTCCGTGGCGGCCTGCAGGACCCCGTAGTCCACGCCGGGGATCGGCACGAACGAGCCGAGCCGGTAGACGGCGATGATCGCGAGGGTGAACAGGATCTTGCCCCGCAGGTCGGGGATCTTGAAGGCGTTGGCGAACGCGCGCAGCATGGTGGCCCTCCTACTCGCCGGCGGGGCGCCGGCCCGCTATGACGGTGATGGTGCCACCGCTGGCGGCGATCTTGTCGCGAGCCGAGCCGGAGAACGCGTGGGCGGACACCTGGAGCGCCTTCGTGAGCTCGCCCTCACCGAGGACCTTCACGGGCGCGGAGCCCTTGCGGACGAGCCCCTTGCCCCGCAGGGTCTCGGGCGTCACCTCGTCACCCGCCGCGAACGTCTCCTCGAGCGTGCGGACGTTGACGGCCGCGTACTCCACGCGGTTGCGCGACGTGAAGCCGGGCAGCTTCGGCAGCCGCCGCTGGAGCGGCATCTGGCCGCCTTCGAAACCCGCGGGCATCCGCCCGCGTGCTCCGGTGCCCTTCGTGCCGCGCCCGGCGGTCTTGCCCTTGCCCGCGGCGATGCCGCGGCCCTTCCGGGTCTTGGGGCGGTGGGCGCCCGCGGGCGGCTTCAGGTGATGGATCTTCATGACGGCTCCTCGTCAGGGTCCCAGGGCAGCGGCTGCGGCTCGGGTCCCTGCGCCTGCTCCTCGGCCTCCATCGTCGCCTGCGGCGCCTTCGGTGCGTCGGGCGGGTCTGTGGAGGTCAGCGACGGCGGGTTCTGGACGAGATCCTCCGGCGCCACCCTGCCGGGCACGGCGAGCGCCTCCTCCTCCGCGTCCCGCAGCTCCGCCGCCTGCGCGTCGGTCACGGTCGGGCCGGCCGGCGGGTTGCCCTCGCCCTTCGGCTGCTGTCCGGGCTCGACCTGCAGCGGCGCGGCCTCGCCGGCGTAGCGGACCTCGACGAGGTGGGCGACCCTCGCGATCATGCCACGGATCTCTGGACGGTCGGGTTTGACCACGGTCTGGCGCATGCGCCGGATGCCGAGCGACCGGAGGGTCCGCCGGTGGCGCTGCTGGGAGCCGATGAGGCTGCGCACCTGCGTGATCTCGATGCGGGCGCCGTCGGTCGTCTGCGCTGCCATCGGCTACGCGCCTGCCTTGAGGTTGTCGTACATCTTCTTCGGGATGAGCTCGGACAGCTCGAGCTCCCGCAGTCGGGCGACGTCGTCGGGACGGCGAAGCGACTTCAGTGCGGCGACCGTGGCGTGCACGACGTTGATCGCGTTCGCGGTCCCCAGCGACTTGGCGAGCACGTCCCTGATCCCCGCGCACTCGAGCACGGCCCGCACCGGCCCACCGGCGATCACGCCGGTGCCCGGAGCGGCCGGCTTGAGGACGACCTTGCCGGCTGAGGCCTCACCGATCACCGGGTGCACGATGGTGTTCTGGATCATCGGGACGGTGAAGAAGTTCTTCTTCGCCTCCTCGACGCCCTTCTGGATCGCGGCCGGCACCTCCTTCGCCTTGCCGTAGCCGACGCCGACGGTGCCGTTGGCGTCACCCACGACGACGAGCGCGGTGAAGGAGAAGCGCCGGCCGCCCTTGACGACCTTCGCGACGCGGTTGATCGCGACGACCTTCTCCTCGTACGGGCTGCGCTCCTCCTCGCGGCCGCGGCCTCCGCCACGTCCGCGACCGCCTCCGCGGGGGGTGCCTCCACCTGGTCCAGGCATGTGCTCCTCGAATCCTTCTCGGTGTTCGCGTGCGTTCTAGAGCTGCAGGCCGCCCTCGCGGGCGCCCTCGGCGAGCGCCCTGATGCGCCCGTGGTAGCGGTTGCCTCCCCGGTCGAACACGACGCGCTCGACGCCGGCGTCCCTGGCCCGCTCAGCGAGGAGCCGGCCGACCGCCTTGGCGACACCCACCTTGCCTTCGCCGTCGGGCTCACCGACCCCGGCGTCAAGGCTCGACGCGGCCGCGAGAGTGCGTCCCACACGGTCGTCGATGACCTGTGCGTAGATGCGCTTGTTCGACCGGTACACGGCCAGGCGGGGGCGTTCGGCGGTTCCCCGCACGCGCTTGCGCACCCGGGCGTGACGCCGGTCCCGTGCTGCGCGCTTGCTCTTCGCGTCCATGACGATGCTGCCTCCTGCTGGGCGCCGCTCGTGATGCGAGCGGCCTTCTAGGTGCCGGCGGCCTTGCCGGACTTGCGCCGCACGTGCTCGCCCGCATAGCGGATGCCCTTGCCCTTGTAGGGCTCCGGGCGGCGGATGGCGCGGATGTTCGCCGCCACCTGCCCGACCTGCTGCTTGTCGGCGCCGGCGACGACGATGGCGTTGGGGCTCGGCACCGTCAGGGTGATACCCCCTGGTGCGTCCACCTCGACCGGGTGGCTGTAGCCGACCTGCAGCGTGACGCCGTCGGTGCCCCGCGCCGTGGCCCGGTAGCCGACCCCCACGATCTCGAGCCGGCGCTCGTACCCGTCGGTGACGCCGGTCACCATGTTCGCGATGAGCGATCGGTACAGGCCGTGCAGGGCGCGGTGCTCGCGTTCGTCGCTGCTGCGGGTGACGGTGACGGCGTCGTCGGCCACCGTGACGGTCACCGCGGGGTCGATGCGCTGGGTGAGCGTACCCCTCGGGCCGGTGACGCGGATGGTCGACCCCTCGAGGGTTACCTCCACCCCGGCGGGCACCGGTACGGGCTCCTTACCGATACGGCTCATGGCGCGCTCCTGCTACCAGACATAGGCCACGACCTCGCCGCCGACGCCCTGCCTGCGGGCCTCGCGGTCGGTCATGAGCCCTGACGACGTCGAGATGATGGCGATCCCCAGGCCGCCGAGCACACGGGGGATCTCGTCCTTCTTCGCGTAGACCCGCAGCCCGGGCTTCGACACGCGCCGGATGCCCGACAGCGAGCGCTCGCGGTCGCGGGTGTACTTCAGCGCGAGCCGCAGCGTCGACTGGGGCTTCGTCGGCTCCACGAGGTAGTCACGGATGTAGCCCTCGCGCTTGAGGATGTCGGCGATGGCCGCCTTCATCTTCGAGGAGGGCATGGCGATCTCCTCGCGGTAGGCGACGTTCGCGTTGCGGATGCGGGTCAGCATGTCCGCAACCGGGTCGGTCAGTGTCATGGGTGCGTCTCTCCTCGGGGGTTACCGGGCCGACCCGGCACTTCCCAGCAGGCGTTGCTCTTCGGTTACCAGGACGCCTTGCGGATTCCCGGCAGCTCGCCGGCGTGCGCCAGCTCGCGCAGGCACACCCGGCACAGCATGAACTTCCGGTACACGGCGCGCGGCCGGCCACAGCGGTTGCAACGCGTGTAGCCCCGCACCGCGAACTTCGGCTTGCGGGCCGCCTTGGCGATCATCGACTTCTTGGCCATGCGATCCTCCTCAGCCCGCCGCGGGGGTGCGACCGGCGAACGGGAAGCCGTAGGCGTCGAGGAACGCCCGGCCCTGCTCGTCGGTCGCCGCGGTGAGCACGAACGTGATGTCCATCCCCCGGGCCCGGTCGATGTCGTCGTAGTCGATCTCCGGGAAGATGAGCTGCTCGGTCACCCCGAACGTGTAGTTGCCCCGGCCGTCGAAGCTGTCCGGCGGCAGCCCGCGGAAGTCACGGATGCGCGGGAGCGCCACGGACAGCAGCCGGTCGAAGAAGTCCCACATCCGGTCGCCGCGCAGGGTGACCTTCGCCCCGATCGGCATGCCGGCCCGCAGCTTGAATGCGGCGATCGACTTGCGGGCCCGGTTCACCTTCGGGCGCTGACCGGTGATCGTCGTGAGGTCCCGGACGACCGCGTCGATGACCTTGGGGTCCGCGACCGCCTCGCCGGCGCCGACGTTGACGACGATCTTCTCGAGGCGGGGCACCTGCATGACGTTGTCGAGCCCGAGCTCGGACTGCAGGCGCGGGCGGATCTCCTCGAGGTACCGCTGCTTCAGGCGGGGGGTGTAGCGACGCGTGTCGGTGGCGGTCATGGCTAGAACTCCGAGTCGCACTTGCGGCAGAAACGCGTGCGCTGGCCGTCGACCTCGCGGGTCCCGACGCGGGTCGGGGTGGTGCACGAGGGGCAGACCGGCATGACGTTCGACACGTGGATGGGCATCTCCTCGTGGGTGATGCCGCCCTCCTGGGCCCCGCGGCGACCGGTGCGCACCGGGGCGTGCTTCGTGGCCCGGTTGACACCCTCGACGAGGACCCGCTCCGACTTCGGGTAGACCCGGATGACCCGGCCCTCCTTCGGCCGCTGCTTCGTGCCGCGGTCCTTGCCGGAGATCACCCGGACGGTGTCGTTCTTCCTCACCCGTTCCATGGCTAGATGACCTCCGGCGCGAGCGACACGATCTTCATGAACCGCTTGTCGCGCAGCTCGCGCCCGACGGGCCCGAAGATGCGGGTCCCCCTGGGGTTGCGCTGGTCGTTGATGAGGACGCAGGCGTTGTCGTCGAAGCGGATGTAGGTGCCGTCGGGGCGCCGGCGCTCCTTGCGGGCCCGCACGACCACCGCCTTCACCACCTCGCCCTTCTTCACGTTCGACGCCGGGATGGCGTTCTTCACCGTGCCGACGATGATGTCGCCGACTCCGGCGTAGCGCCGGCCGGAGCCGCCGAGCACGCGGATGCACAGCACCTCGCGGGCGCCCGTGTTGTCGGCCACCTTCAGCCGTGATTCCTGCTGGATCATCCTTCGCTCTCTTCCCTCGCCGCAGGGCTCACTTCGCCCGCTCGATGACGTCGACCACTCGCCAGCGCTTCGTCTTCGACAGCGGCCGGGTCTCGACGATGCGGACCCGGTCACCGACGCGCACGTCGTTCGTCTCGTCGTGGGCGTGCAGGCGGGTCGACCGGATGACCGTCTTGCGGTACAGCGGGTGGGTCGTGCGGCGGTCCACCCGGACGACGACGGTCTTGTCCATCTTGTCGCTCACGACGACGCCTTGGCGCGTCTTGCGGTCGTTGCGCTCCTGCGAGCGGGCCTCGGCGGTGCTCACGGCGACACCTCCGCCTGGGTGGCCTCGGAAGCGAGCTCGCGCTCGCGCTGCACGGTCAGCACGCGGGCGATGTCGTGCCGGACTTCCTTCAGTCGCCGGAAGTTGTCGAGCTGACCCGTGGCCATGCGGAAGCGGAGGTTGAACAGCTCTTCCTTGTGCTCACCGAGCTTCTCGACCAACTCGGCGTCGCTCAGCTCACGCAGCTGGGATGCATCCACACTACTCACCTTCCCGGGTGACGAAGCGGCACTTGACGGGCAGCTTGTGGGCGGCGAGCCGCATCGCCTCGCGCGCGACGTCCTCGGTGACACCCGACAGCTCGAACATGACCCGTCCGGGTTTCACGACGGCGACCCATCCCTCCGGGGACCCCTTGCCCGAGCCCATGCGGGTCTCGGCCGGCTTCTTCGTGAAGGACTTGTGTGGGAAGATGTTGATCCACACCTTGCCGCCACGCTTGATGTAGCGGGTCATGGCGACACGCGCCGACTCGATCTGCCGGTTCGTGATCCAGCCCGCGGTCAGCGCCTGCAGCCCGTAGTCACCGAACGACACCTCCGTGCCGCCCTTGGCGAGGCCTCGCATGCGCCCGCGGTGCTGCTTGCGGTGCGCGACTCTCTTCGGGGACAGCATCCCTATTCCCCCTCGGTCCTGTCCTGCGGCGGCGCGCCGTCATCCGGCGCCTCCCCCGCGTCTCGCGTCTGCGGTTCGGTGTCGTCCGCCGGGGGCGTCTCGGCGCCCTCCGCGGTGTGCGGGCTGTGCACGGGCCCCCGCTCGGCTCCGGTGTCGAGCGGCGCGGGCGCCTCGGCCGGCACGTTCGCCGGGGCGACGTTCGCCGGCTGTCCGGAAGGGGGGGCGGTCGGCGCCGCCTCCTTGGCCTGGTGGTCGGCCGCGTCCCCCATGCCGGCGGTCACGCCGGCAGGGGCCTGCGCGGCCGTTGCGGCGGGTGCCTGCCGCGTCGCCGGCCGACGGGCCTGCTGCCGGGCGCGCAGCTGCTCGCGCTGCTCCGAGGAGGGCAGCTGCTCGCCGGTGTAGATCCACACCTTGACGCCGATGCGCCCGTAGGTCGTCCGCGCCTCGTCGAGCCCGTAGTCGATCTTCGCGCGGAGGGTGTGGAGCGGCACGCGGCCCTCGCGGTACCACTCGGTGCGGCTCATCTCCGCACCGCCGAGGCGGCCGGAGCACTGCACGCGGATCCCCTGCGCGCCGGCCTTCATGGCGTTCTGGGTCGCCCGGCGCATCGCGCGCCGGAAGCTCACCCGGCCACGAAGCTGCTCCGCCACGTTGTGAGCGGTCACCTGGGCGTCGAGCTCGGGGTTCTTGATCTCGGAGATGTTGAGCTTGACCTGCTTGCCGGTCATCTTCTCGAGCTCGGCGCGGATGGCGTCCGCCTCCGTGCCGCGACGCCCGATGACGATGCCGGGCCGGGCGGTGTACACGTCGACCGTGACCCGCTCACGGGTGCGCTCGATGTCGATGCGGGAGATGCCCGCATGTCGCACCCGCTCACGGATGTACTTGCGGATGCGATCGTCCTCGATGACGTAGCCGGCGTACTCCTTGTCGGCGAACCATCGCGACTTGTGGTCGGCGATGACGCCGAGCCGGAACCCGTACGGGTGGATCTTCTGCCCCACGCTGCTACTCCTCGTCCTTCGTGGCCGCCGACGCCCGCGAACGCGAGGCGGGCCGCGATGCCGGCTTCGCAGGCCGGGCACCGACCGTGATCGTGATGTGGCTCGTGCGCTTGCGGATCTGGTAGGCGCGTCCCATGGCCCGCGGCTGGAACCGCTTGAGGGTGGGGCCCTCGTCGACGACGGCCTGGGACACGACGAGGTCGTCCGGGTCGAGGCCGTTGTTGTGCTCGGCGTTGGCGACCGCGGAGTTCAGGGTTTTCAGGATCTGGCCCGAGATGCCCTTCGGGGACAGCTCGAGCAGGCGGCGGGCGTCCTCGACCGGGCGCCCCCGGATGTGGGCGATCACCTGCCGTGCCTTGTTCGGCGCGACGCGCGCGTAGCGCGAGACCGCTCGCACCTGCACCGCGGGGTTGTCGTTGTCGGCCATCGCCCTACCGCCCGCGCTTCACGCGCATCTGCTGCTTCTCGCCGGCACCCCGCCACTTGATGGCGCGCGTGGGCGCGAACTCCCCGAGCTTGTGACCCACCATGGACTCGGAGATGTAGACGGGCACGTGCTTGCGGCCGTCGTGCACCGCGATGGTGTGGCCGACCATGTCGGGAGAGATGTCCGAGCGACGCGACCAGGTTCTGATCACCCGCTTCTCGCCCCTCGCGTTCAGCTCCTCGATCTTCTTCGCGAGGTGGCCGTCGACGAAGGGACCCTTCTTCAGGCTGCGCGGCATGCTTTGTCTCCCTTACCGGCGACGCTTGCCGCGCCGGCGGATGATGTCACGGTTCGACTGCTTGTTCTTCTTGCGGGTGCGGATCTCCGGCTTGCCCTGCGGGTTCGTCGGATGGCGCCCGCCCGAGGACCGCCCCTCCCCGCCGCCGAGCGGGTGGTCGACGGGGTTCATGACGACACCCCGCACACTCGGTCGCTTGCCGCGCCACCGCGAGCGCCCCGCCTTGCCGTCACGCACGAGCTCGTGCTCGGCGTTGCCGACGGAACCGACCGTCGCCCGGCAGGTGGCGAGCACCATGCGCACCTCGCCGGACGGCAGGCGAAGCGCCGCCCGGTCGCCTTCCTTGGCCAGGAGCTGGACGCGGTTGCCGGCGGACCGGCCGAGCTTCGCGCCGCCGCCGGGGCGCATCTCCACCGCGTGCACGATCGTGCCGACGGGGATGTTGCGCAGCGGCAGGGCGTTGCCCGGCTTGATGTCGGCCTTCTCGCCCGACTCGACCACGTCGCCGACCTCGAGCGAGTCCGGTGCCAGGATGTAGCGCTTCTCGCCGTCCACGTAGTGGAGCAAGGCGATGTGCCCCGACCGGTTCGGGTCGTACTCGATCGAGGCGACCTTCGCGGGGACGCCGTCCTTGGTCCTGCGGAAGTCGATCTCCCGGTAGCGCCGCTTGTGCCCGCCGCCCTGGTGGCGGGTCGTGATCCGACCGTCGCTGTTGCGCCCGGCCTTCTTCGGGTTGGGCTTCACGAGCGGCTTGAGCGGCTTGTTGCCCGACAGCGTCGAGTAGTCGGACACGCTCATGTCCCGGCGTGCCGGGCTGGTGGGCTTGTACTTGCGAACGGGCATCGTGGGTCCTACCGCCTTCAGCAGATGGCCTAGAGGCCTGCTTCGAAGATGTCGATCGACTCGCCTTCGGCGAGGGTCACGATCGCGCGCTTGGTGTCCTTGCGCTTGCCGTACTTGAGGCCGAAGCGCTTCTTCTTCCCGGCCCGGTTCATCGTGTTCACGCTCGCGACCTTCACGCCGAAGACCGCCTCGACCGCCTGCTTGATCTCGGTCTTGTTCGACTTGGGGTGGACGAGGAAGGTGTACCGGCCCTCGTCGAGCAGCGCGTAGCTCTTCTCGCTCACCACCGGGGCGATGATGACGTCCCTGTGACTCTCCACTATGCGGTCACCTCCACGAGGTCGGCCCGACGGCCGGTTCCGACGTAGTCGAGGGCCTCGCGCTGGAACACCACGACGTCGCTGCAGAGCACGTCGTAGGTGTTGAGCTGGTCGACGGTCAGGAGATGGACGCCGGAGAGGTTGCGGAAGCTCTTCCCGACGAGCTCGTCGCGGCTGGCGAGCACGAGCAGGACCTTGCGGTCGGCGAGGTCGAGCGCCCGCAGGAAGGCGACGGCGTCCTTCGTGCGCGGGGCGTCGAAGGACAACCCGGCGACCACGCGGACGGCCCGCTCGCGCGCACGGTCCGACAGCGCCGAGCGCAGGGCGAGCCGCTTGAGCTTCTTCGACACGCGCTTCGTGTGGTTCTGCTCGCCCGTGGGCCCGTGCGCGATCCCCCCGCCGGTCCACTGCGGCGCCCGGATGGAGCCTTGCCGCGCCCGTCCGGTGCCCTTCTGGCGCCACGGCTTGCGCCCGCCGCCGCGCACCTCCCCGCGGGTCTTCGTCTTCGACGTGCCGCTGCGGGCGGCGGCGAGCTGTGCCGTCACCACCTGGTGCATCGCGGCGGTGTGCACCTCGGCGCCGAAAAGCTCGGGGTCGAGGTCGACGGTGCCGTCGGTCTCCCCGGAGGGCGTGTAGAGGTCGACGGTGAGGTGGTCGCCTGGCGATTCGCTGGACATCAGGCACTCCCTGCCGCGGCCGCGGTGCGCGGCTTGGCGGTGTCGCGGACGATGACGAGCGCGCCGCTCGGGCCCGGGACGGCCCCCTTGATGAGCAGGAGGTTGCGCTCGGTGTCCACGCCGACGAGCTCGAGGCGCTGCACGGTGACCCGCTCGCCACCAAGGCGGCCCGCCATCCGCGTGCCGGGGAAGACCCGGGCCGGCGTGGCGCAGGCGCCGATGGCGCCCGGCGCGCGGTGGACCTTGTGCACGCCGTGGCCGCCGCCGAGCCCGGCGAAGCCGTGACGCTTCATGACGCCGGCGAAGCCCTTGCCCTTGCTCGTCCCCGTCGCGTCGACGAGCTCACCGACGCTGAACTGCCCGACGGTGAGCGTGTCGCCCGGCTGGTGCTCGCCCTCGAGCTCGAACTCCACGAGGTGGCGGGTCGGCGCAACCCCCGCCTTCGCGAAGTGCCCGGCGAGCGGCTTGTTCGCCCGCTTGCGCGCACCGAAGCCGAGCTGCACCGCGGCGTAGCCGTCGCGCTCGGCGGTACGGACCTGCGTCACGGGACACGGGCCGGCGCGCACGACGGTGACCGGCACGACGAGACCTTCGTGATCGAAGATCTGCGTCATCCCGAGCTTCTCCCCGAGAATCCCTCTGACTGACATGCCCTTCTCTCCATCTGTCGTGAGGCGCCTGTCCCTACCGGCCCGGTGCCCACCGCAGAGGGGTCAGGTCACGGGTCGGGCCACCGTGGTGGAGGCGATCCTAAGAGGCCGTACCCGGGAGCCGGAACCACGGTGGCCCGGCCTCCATGGACAACTACAGCTTGATCTCGATGTCGACACCGGCCGGCAGGTCCAGGCGCATCAGCGAGTCCACCGTCTTCTGTGTCGGGTCGTGGATGTCGATGAGCCGCTTGTGCGTGCGCATCTCGAAGTGCTCGCGCGAGTCCTTGTACTTGTGGGGCGAGCGGATCACGCAGTAGACGTTGCGCTCCGTCGGGAGCGGCACGGGACCGGTGATCCGAGCCCCCGTGCGCTCGACCGTGTCGACGATCTTGCGCGCCGACTGGTCGATGATCTCGTGATCGTAGGCCTTGAGCCTGATCCTGATCTTGTTGTCCGCCATGCCAGCCTACTTGATGATCTTGGTGACGCGGCCGGCGCCGACGGTGCGCCCGCCCTCGCGGATGGCGAAGCGCAGTCCCTCTTCCATGGCGATCGGGGCGATCAGCTCCACGGTCATCTCGGTGTTGTCACCCGGCATGACCATCTCGCTGCCCTCGGGCAGGCTGACCGTCCCCGTCACGTCGGTCGTGCGGAAGTAGAACTGCGGCCGGTAGTTGTCGAAGAACGGCGTGTGGCGACCACCCTCGTCCTTGGACAGGATGTACACCTGCGCGTGGAACTGGGTGTGCGGCGTGATCGTGCCCGGCTTGCACAGCACCTGACCACGCTCAACATCGTCCTTCTTCGTGCCCCGCAACAGCACCCCGATGTTGTCACCCGCACGCCCCTCGTCGAGCAGCTTGCGGAACATCTCCACACCGGTCACCGTCGTCGACGTCGTGTCCCGGATCCCCACGATCTCCACCGTCTCACCGGTGCGCACGATCCCCTGCTCAACCCGGCCCGTCACCACCGTGCCGCGACCGGTGATCGAGAACACATCCTCCACCGGCATCAAGAACGGCTTGTCGACCTCACGCTCGGGCTCGGGGATGTACTCATCCACCGCCGCCATCAGATCCAGGATGTTTTGCTCCCAGGCCTCGTCACCCTCCAACGCCTTGAGCGCGCTGCCCTTGATCACCGGGATGTCATCACCAGGAAACTCATACGAGCTGAGCAGCTCACGCACCTCGAGCTCCACCAGCTCCAACAGCTCCTCGTCGTCGACCATGTCCGCCTTGTTCAAGAACACCACGATCGAGGGCACCCCCACCTGACGCGCCAGCAGCACATGCTCACGCGTCTGCGGCATCGGCCCGTCAGCCGCCGACACCACCAGGATCGCCCCGTCCATCTGCGCCGCACCCGTGATCATGTTCTTCACGTAGTCCGCATGCCCCGGACAGTCCACATGCGCGTAATGGCGATTCTCCGTCTCATACTCCACATGCGACACCGAGATCGTGATCCCCCGCTCACGCTCCTCCGGCGCCTTGTCGATCTGATCAAACGGCGTGAACGCCACATCCGGATTGTGCTTGTGCAACACATTCGTGATCGCCGCGGTCAACGTCGTCTTACCGTGGTCGATATGGCCGATCGTCCCAATGTTCAGATGCGGCTTCGTCCGCTCGAACTTCGCCTTCGCCATGTCTACTCTCCTCGTACCTTTGCGACGATCTCCGCGGCGAGGGACGCCGGGACTTCCTCATATCCGCTGAACTGCATGGTGTAGGTGGCCCGGCCCTGGGTCTTCGACCGCAGGTCCGTGGCGTAGCCGAACATCTCCGACAGCGGGACGGTTGCGTTGATGACCTGGGAGTTGCCCCGGGCGCTCATGTGGCCGATCCGCCCGCGCCGCCCGGACAGGTCGCCGATGACGTCACCCATGTAGTCCTCGGGCGTGACGACCTCGACGTCCATGACCGGCTCGAGCAGCACCGGGCTGCCCTTGCGGGCGGCCTCCTTCAGCGCCATCGAACCGGCGATCTTGAAGGCCATCTCCGACGAGTCGACGTCGTGGTAGCTCCCGTCGGTCAGCGTCGCCCGGACGTCGACGAGCGGGTAGCCGGCGAGCACGCCGCCCTCCATGGCGTCGCGGATGCCGGCGTCCACCGAGGAGATGTACTCCCGGGGGATGGCGCCACCCTTGATCTCGTCGCGGAACTCGTAGCCACCGACCTGACCCGTCGGCTCGCCACGCTCGTCGAGGACCTCCCGCGGCTCGTCGGCGAAGACGCCGGTCGGCTCGAGGGTGATCTCCACTTCGGCGAACTGACCCGAGCCGCCCGTCTGGCGCTTGAACCGCAGCAGGTGGTCGCGAACGGGCCGCTTGATCGTCTCGCGGTAGGCGACCTGCGGACGACCGACGTTCGCGTCGACCTTGAACTCGCGCAGCAGGCGGTCGACGAGCACCTCGAGGTGGAGCTCGCCCATGCCGCCGATGATCGTCTGCCCGGTCTCCTCGTCGGTGCGGACCCGGAAGGTCGGGTCCTCCTCGGCGAGCTTCTGCAGGCTCGTGCCGAGCTTCTGCTGGTCGGCCTTCGTCTTCGGCTCGATCGCGATGTGGATGACCGGCTCGGGGAAGTCCATCGTCTCGAGGAGCACCGGATGGTCCGGCGAGCAGAGGGTGTCGCCCGTGCTCGTGTGCTTCAGGCCCACGGCGGCGACGATGTCGCCGGTCAGGGCCCCGTCCCGGTCGACGCGGTGGTTGGCGTGCATCTGCAGGATGCGCCCGAAGCGCTCCTTCTTGTCCTTCGTCGAGTTGATGACCTGCTGGCCCTGGTTGACCGTCCCCGAGTACACCCGGAAGTACGTCAGCTTGCCGACGTACGGGTCGCTCATGATCTTGAAGGCGAGCGCGCTGAAGGGCTCGTCGTCGTTCGCCTTGCGCTCGATCGGGTCACCGGTCTTGACGTCGATGCCCTGCACCGGCGGCACGTCCTCCGGGCTCGGCAGGTAGCGGACCACGCCGTCGAGGAGCAGCTGCACGCCCTTGTTCTTGAACGCGGTGCCGCACAGGACGGGGGTGAAGGCGTTGCCGATCGTGGCCCGGCGGATGCCCTCGACGAGCTCGTCGCGCCCGATCTCCTCCTCGCCGACGAACTTCTCGAGCAGCGCCTCGTCGGTCTCGGCGACAGCCTCGATGAGGGCCGCGCGGTACTCCTCGGCGCGCTCCACGAGGTCGGCGGGGATGTCGACCTCCGACCAGGAGGTGCCGTAGTCGTCCCCGGATCCGTCCCACACGCGTGCGTTCATGTCGACGAGGTCGACGACGCCGACGAAGTCGCTCTCGGCACCGACCGGGATCTGCAGCGCGACGGGCTTCGCGCCGAGTCGCTCTCGGATCGACGCGAGAGAGCCGTAGAAGTCCGCCCCGGTCCGGTCCATCTTGTTGATGAAGCAGATCCGCGGCACCTCGTACTTGTCGGCCTGTCGCCAGACCGTCTCGGACTGCGGCTCGACGCCCGACACCGCGTCGAACACGGCGACGGCCCCGTCGAGGATGCGCAGGCTGCGCTCTACCTCGACGGTGAAGTCGACGTGCCCGGGCGTGTCGATGATGTTGATCTGGTGACCGTCCCACTCACAGGTGGTGGCGGCGGAGGTGATCGTGATCCCGCGCTCCTGCTCCTGCTCCATCCAGTCCATGACCGCAGCGCCCTCGTGCACCTCACCGATCTTGTAGGACCGGCCGGTGTAGTAGAGGATCCGCTCGGTGGTGGTCGTCTTCCCGGCGTCGATGTGCGCCATGATCCCGATGTTGCGGGTCAGGTGCAGCGGGAGGTCTCGCTTTGCCATGACTCCTACCAGCGATAGTGGGCGAAGGCCTTGTTGGCCTCGGCCATCTTGTGGGTGTCCTCCCGGCGCTTCACGGCGGCGCCGGCGTTGTTGCTCGCGTCGAGCAGCTCTCCCGCGAGCCGCTCGGAGATCGTGTGCTCCCGGCGGGCTCGCGAGTACTGGGTGATCCAGCGCAGGGCGAGGGTGGTCCCCCGGCCCTGGCGCACCTCGATCGGCACCTGGTAGGTCGCGCCACCGACACGGCGGGACTTGACCTCGAGAGCCGGCTTGACGTTGTCGACCGCCTTCTTGAACGTCTGCACGGGGTCCGCGCCGGTCCGCTCGCGCATGAGCGCGAAGGCGTCGTAGACGATCTGCTCGGCGGTTGAGCGCTTCCCGTGCAGCATGATCTTGTTGATCAGCTGGGTCACAAGGGTGCTCTCGTACTTCGGGTCGGCGTCGAGCCGCCGCTTCGGTGCAGGTCCCTTGCGGGGCATCAGCAACGACCTCCCACTTCTCGCCTCGACGACACCGCCTACCCCGCCTTCTTCGCGCCGTACTTCGAACGGGCCTGCTTGCGGTCACGCACCCCGGAGGCGTCGAGGGCGGCCCGCACCACCTTGTAGCGAACGCCCGGGAGGTCCTTCACCCGTCCGCCGCGCACGAGCACCATCGAATGCTCCTGGAGGTTGTGGCCCTCGCCCGGGATGTAGGCCGTCACCTCGATGCCGGACGTGAGGCGCACCCGGCAGACCTTGCGCAGCGCCGAGTTCGGCTTCTTCGGCGTGGTCGTGTAGACGCGCGTGCAGACGCCGCGCCGCTGTGGCGAGCCCTTCAGGGCCGGCGTCTTGGCCTTCTCCGCCTTGTCCTGCCGGCCCTTGCGGACCAGCTGCTGGATGGTAGGCATAACGTTTGTCCTCTTTGCGGCTCGTGCCCGGCCCACGGGTCCGGGCGTTCTCGTGCGGGGCGCAGCACTGGCGTCGTTCTGGGTCGGGGTTCCGCTGCGCCGGGGCGACACCTGCGGCGCGACGGCGCCGGCGGGGTGCACCGGAAGGTGATTCCGGTTTTGCCGTGAGCGGTGACGTACACGAACGACGCCCGGGCTCGCCCGGGCGTCATCCAGGAACGACCAGGCTACGGCCCTGGCCCCAGGATGTCAACCAGGGCTCGGCGTCGGAGCGGGCTTTCCGAGCCTCCAGGCAACTGAAGCTCCCGGGGGGCGGGGGCGTCGCGGCGCTCGGAGGGGGCTAAGGTTTCAGCCAGCGCAGCGTCCCCCGAAGAGCGCCGCGACGCCCCCCGACAACCGAGAGCCTCAGTAGCCGCCCTCCCCCATCGTCCACCCCTCGTCGGTCTCGTAGCCGAAGTCGGCGTCACCGAAGCTGTCGAGCAGGTCGGCGGGCACCACCTGCTCGGGCATCTCCGTCGGCAGGGCCCGAACCGCGCGGTAGCGGCGCATCCCCGTGCCGGCCGGGATGAGCTTGCCGATGATGACGTTCTCCTTCAGGCCCATGAGGCTGTCGCTCTTGCCCTCGATGGCCGCCTCGGTGAGCACGCGGGTCGTCTCCTGGAAGGACGCGGCCGACAGCCACGACTCGGTGGCCAGGGACGCCTTGGTGATGCCCATGAGGATCTGCCGCCCGTTCGCCGGCTCGCCCCCGTCGTCCACGACGCGGCGGTTCTCCTCGGCGAACCGGGTCCGGTCGACGAGCTCCCCGGGGAGGAAGCTCGTGTCGCCCGGCTCGATGACGGTGACGCGGCGCAGCATCTGGCGGACGATGAGCTCGATGTGCTTGTCGTGGATCGACACGCCCTGCGAGCGGTACACCTCCTGCACCTCGCGGACGAGCAGGCGCTGCGTCTCGCGGGCGCCGAGCACCTCGAGCATCTCGTGGGGATCGATGGAGCCCTCGGTCAGCTGCGTGCCGACCCGTACCTGGGCGCCGTCGGTGACGCCCGGCGACAGCCGGGACCGCCGCGGGACGGTGATCTCCGACATGTTGTCCTCCCCGCCACCGTCCACGGTGATGACGAGCCCCTTCTCGGTGTCCTCGAGCGACACGACCCCGGACTGGGGCGCGATCTCGGCCTTGCCCTTCGGGGTGCGGGCCTCGAAGAGCTCGACGACACGGGGCAGGCCGTGCGTGATGTCCTCGCCGGCGACGCCGCCGGTGTGGAACGTCCGCATCGTCAGCTGCGTGCCGGGCTCGCCGATCGACTGGGCGGCGATGATCCCGACCGCCTCGCCGATGTGCACGCCGTGCCCCTCGGCCAGGGCGCGGCCGTAGCAGGCGGCGCACACCCCGGTGGCCGCTTCGCAGTTCAGCACGGTGCGCACGCGCACCAGACGGTCTTCGGGCGTCGGCTGCGACTCGAGCTGCTCGCCGGTGTCGGGGTCGACCCCCTCGAGGAGCACCCGGCGCAGGAGGCGGATCTCGCCGTCGGCGACCTCCGTGCCCGCCGCGAGCAGCTGCTTGCGCGAGCCGGGCCAGTAGACGGTGTCGCCGAGGGTGCGCCCGTACAGCGACTGGGAGTCGCGCTCGCCAACGAGCACCGGCAACCCCCGCTCGGTCCCGCAGTCCTCCTCACGGATGATGAGGTCCTGCGCGATGTCGACGAGCCGGCGGGTGAGGTAGCCGGAGTCGGCGGTCCGCAGCGCGGTGTCCGCGAGGCCCTTGCGGGCCCCGTGGGTGGAGATGAAGTACTCCAGCACGGACAGGCCCTCACGGAAGTTCGACTTGATCGGCCGCTCGATGATCTCGCCGCGCGGGTTGGCGACGAGACCGCGCATGCCGGCGATCTGGCGGATCTGCGTCATGTTCCCGCGGGCACCCGACGCGGCCATCATGTAGATCGGGTTGAGGCGTCCGAAGTTGTCCTCCATCGCCGTAGCGACGCGGTTCGTGGCCTCGGTCCAGGTCTCGATGAGCTCCTGCTTGCGCTCGTCGTTCGTGATGACGCCCTTGCGGAACTGCATCTCCACCTTCTGCGCGAGCTCGTCATGCTCGGCGAGGATGTCGGCCTTCGCGGGGGGCGCCTCGACGTCGGCGAACGACACGGTCACGCCCGCCTTCGTGGCGTAGCGGAAGCCGATGTCCTTCAGCTCGTCGAGCACCCGCGCGGTGTCGTGGCGGGTGAGGTTGTCGGCGCAGCGGTTGACGAGGTCGGCGAGCTCGCGCTTGCCGATCAGGGTGTTGAGGAACGGCAGCTGGGGCGGCAGCACGTCGTTGAACAGCACGCGCCCCGGCGTGGTGAGCACACGCACGCCACGGGAGGAGGTCACCACGCCGTTGTTCGCGTCGTCCACCTCCACCTCGTCGATGACGTCGCCGACGCGCACCGCGCGCCCACGCAGCCGCACGATGACCCACTGCTGGAGGTGCACGAGCTTCGCGTCGAGCGCCATGATGAGCTCGGAGGGCCCGGCGAAGCTCGGGATGCTGCCCTCGCCTGCCCGCGCGGCGGCGAGCAGGTCCTCGCGCGCCGGCGCCGGTTCGAGGCCGTACGGCCCCCGCTCCTCACCGATCTCCCCCGGCTCGGGGGCGAAGGTCAGGTAGTACGTGCCGAGCACCATGTCCTGGGTCGGTGTGGCGATCGGGCGGCCGTGGGCCGGCGACAGGATGTTGTTCGCCGACAGCATGAGGATGCGCGCCTCGGCCTGCGCCTCCGCCGACAGCGGCAGGTGCACGGCCATCTGGTCACCGTCGAAGTCGGCGTTGAACGCCGCGCAGACGAGCGGGTGGATCTGGATCGCCTTGCCCTCGACGAGCTTCGGCTGGAACGCCTGGATGCCGAGGCGGTGCAGGGTCGGCGCGCGGTTCAGCAGCACGGGGTGGTCGCGGATGACCTCCTCGAGCACGTCCCACACCTGGGGGCGGGACCGCTCGACCATGCGCTTTGCGCTCTTGATGTTCTGGGCGTAGTTGAGGTCCACGAGCCGCTTCATGACGAACGGCTTGAACAGCTCGAGCGCCATCTGCTTCGGCAGGCCGCACTGGTCGAGCTTGAGGTCGGGGCCCACGACGATGACCGAGCGTCCCGAGTAGTCGACCCGCTTGCCGAGCAGGTTCTGGCGGAACCGTCCCTGCTTGCCCTTCAGCATGTCCGAAAGCGACTTGAGCGGGCGGTTGCCGGGCCCGGTGACGGGGCGTCCGCGGCGGCCGTTGTCGAACAGCGCGTCGACGGCCTCCTGCAGCATCCGCTTCTCGTTGTTCACGATGATCTCGGGCGCACCAAGGTCGAGCAGGCGCTTCAGGCGGTTGTTGCGGTTGATGACCCGGCGGTAGAGGTCGTTCAGGTCGCTCGTCGCGAACCGCCCACCGTCGAGCTGGACCATCGGGCGCAAGTCCGGCGGGATCACCGGCACGGCCTTCAGGACCATCGCGGTCGGGTCGTTGCCCGTCTGGCGGAAGGCGTCGATGACCTTCAGGCGCTTGACCGCCCGGGTGGCCTTCTGCGAGCGCGCCTTGCGCGCGCCGGACTTGATCTTCTCGGCCTCGTCGGCGAGGACCTCGCGAAGGTGCTCGTTCTCCCCCTCGAAGTCGATGCGCTCGAGCAGGTCGCGGATGGCCTCCGCGCCCATGCCCCCGGTGAAGTACTCCCCGAACCGGTCGCGCAGCTCCCGGTAGAGCAGCTCGTCGGCGATGAGCTGCTTCGGCGCGAGGGTGCGGAAGGTGTCGAGGACCTCGTCGAGGCGCTCGACGTTGGCCTGCGCTGCCTGCGTCACCTGCTTGATCGTCTTCTCGATCTCGCGGCGCTTCTTGCGGACCGCGTCGGCCTTGGCCTTCGCCTCCTCGAGCTCGGCGAGCTCGGTCTCGAGCTCGGCGAGCAGCTGCTCGCGGTCGACCTCGAGCTGCTTGGAGATCTTGCGCTTCTCCGCGTGGATCTCCTGCTCGAGCTTCGCGAGGTCGTCGTGCCGGCCCTCCTCGTCGACGGAGGTGATGATGTAGGCGGCGAAGTAGATGACCTTCTCGAGGTCCTTCGGGGCGAGGTCGAGCAGGTAGCCGAGCCGGCTCGGCACGCCCTTGAAGTACCAGATGTGGGTGACCGGCGCGGCGAGCTCGATGTGGCCCATGCGCTCACGGCGCACCTTCGAGCGGACGACCTCCACGCCGCAGCGCTCGCAGATGATGCCCTTGAAGCGCACGCGCTTGTACTTGCCGCAGTAGCACTCCCAGTCGCGGGTCGGCCCGAAGATCTTCTCGCAGAACAGCCCGTCCTTCTCCGGCTTCAGGGTGCGGTAGTTGATGGTCTCCGGCTTCTTCACCTCGCCGTTCGACCACATCCGGATCTGGTCCTGCGTGGCCAGGCCGATCCGCAGTTCGTCGAAGTTGTTTACGTCGAGCACCACTAGCCTCCGATACCGAGGTCGTCCCCGTAACGCTCCGGGCGCGAGAGGTCGATGCCGAGCTCCTCCGCCGCCCGGAAGGCGTCCTCATCGCTCTCCCGGAACTCGATCTCCTGCCCCTCGGCCGACAGCACCTCGACGTTCAGGCACAGGCTCTGCATCTCCTTGACGAGCACCTTGAAGCTCTCGGGGATGCCGGGCTCGGGGATGTTCTCGCCCTTCACGATCGCCTCGTAGACCCGCACGCGGCCGAGCACGTCGTCGGACTTCACCGTCAGCAGCTCCTGGAGGGCGTAGGCGGCGCCGTATGCCTCGAGCGCCCACACCTCCATCTCGCCGAAGCGCTGGCCACCGAACTGCGCCTTCCCACCGAGCGGCTGCTGGGTGATCATCGAGTACGGGCCCGTCGAGCGCGCGTGGATCTTGTCGTCGACGAGGTGGAGCAGCTTCAGGATGTACATGTAGCCGACGGTGATCGGCTGGTCGATCGGGTCGCCGGTGCGCCCGTCGAACACCGTCGCCTTGCCGCTGCCGTCGATGAGCCGGAGGCCGTCGCGGTTGGGGCGGCTGTGCTCGAGCAGGCTCGACAGCTCGTCCTCGCGGCAGCCGTCGAAGACCGGGCTCGCGACCGTGCCGTTGCCGGGCACGTCGCCCATCTCGGGACCCCAGCCCATGCGCTCGAACCACTCCGGGGTCTCGTCGAACAGCCAGCCCTTGGCGGCCACCCAGCCCAGATGCGTCTCGAGAACCTGCCCGACGTTCATGCGGCTCGGCACGCCGAGCGGGTTCAGCACGATGTCCACCGGCGTGCCGTCCTCGAGGAACGGCATGTCCTCCAGGGGCAGGATCTTCGCGATCACGCCCTTGTTGCCGTGGCGGCCCGCGAGCTTGTCGCCGTCGGAGATCTTGCGCTTCTGCGCGACGTACACCCGGACGAGCTCGTTGACGCCGGGCGGCATCTCGTCGCCGTCCTCCCGGGAGAACGTCCGGACGCCGATGACGCGCCCGACCTCGCCGTGGGGGACCTTCAAACTCGTGTCGCGCACCTCGCGCGCCTTCTCGCCGAAGATCGCACGCAGGAGGCGCTCCTCGGGCGTGAGCTCGGTCTCGCCCTTCGGCGTGACCTTCCCGACGAGCACGTCCCCGGGGTTGACCTCCGCGCCGATGCGCACGATGCCGCGCTCGTCGAGGTCGGCGAGGACCTCCTCGCCCACGTTCGGGATGTCACGGGTGATCTCCTCCGCGCCGAGCTTCGTGTCGCGGGCGTCGACCTCGTGCTCCTCGATGTGGATGGAGGTCAGCACGTCGTCCCGGGCCAGGCGGCTCGAGATGATGATCGCGTCCTCGTAGTTGAAGCCCTCCCAGGACATGAAGGCCACGAGCAGGTTCTGACCGAGGGCCATCTCGCCCTCGTCGGTGCAGGGGCCGTCGGCGATCACCTGGCCGGCGAGGACCTCCTGGCCCTCCTCCACGACGGGCTTCTGGTTGTAGCAGGTGCCCTGGTTCGTGCGCTCGAACTTGCGGAGGAAGTGCTTGTCGAGCTTGCCGTCCGAGGTCTTGATGATGATGCGGTCGGCGGCGACCTCGACGACGACGCCGTCGCCCTCGGCGAGGATGACGTCGCCGGCGTCGTGTGCGGCCTTGCCCTCGAGGCCCGTCCCGACGTAGGGCGCGTCGTTGCGCAGCAGCGGCACGCTCTGGCGCTGCATGTTCGTGCCCATGAGCGCGCGGTTGGCGTCGTCGTGCTCGAGGAACGGGATCATCGCCGCGGCCACCGACACGATCTGGCGGGGGCTCACGTCCATGTAGTCGACCTCGGCGGGGGGCACCTCCCGGACCTCGCTGTTCTTCGCCCGGCACAGCACGAACGGGCTCGTGAACCGCCCGTCGTCGCCGAGCTTCGCGTTCGCCTGGGCGATGACCTGGCGGTCCTCCTCGTCGGCGGTCAGGTAGTCGATCTGGTCGGTGACGATCCCGTCGACGACCTTGCGGTAGGGCGTCTCGATGAACCCGAACTCGTTGATGCGCGCGAACGTCGCGAGCGAGCCGATCAGGCCGATGTTGGGCCCCTCCGGCGTCTCGATGGGGCACATCCGGCCGTAGTGGGAGGTGTGGACGTCACGGACCTCGAACCCGGCGCGCTCGCGGGACAGGCCGCCCGGTCCGAGCGCGGACAGGCGCCGCTTGTGCGTGAGTCCCGACAGCGGGTTGGTCTGGTCCATGAACTGGGAGAGCTGGCTTGCGCCGAAGAACTCCTTGATGGCCGCCACGACGGGGCGGATGTTGATGAGGGTCTGGGGGGTGATCGCCTCGACGTCCTGCGTCGTCATGCGCTCGCGGACGACCCGCTCCATGCGTGACAGCCCGATGCGGACCTGGTTCTGGATGAGCTCGCCGACGCTGCGCAGGCGGCGGTTGCCGAAGTGGTCGATGTCGTCGGTGTCGTACCCGTCGATGTCCTTTGCCAGCTGGACGAGGTAGGACATCGTGGCGAGGACGTCCTCCTTGGTGAGGATCGACGCGAACGACGGGGCCCGGGCCTCGACCGGCGACAGGGCGACGGCCGCCTGGTTGCCGGCGCGCTCGGCCGCCTGGACGAGACGCGCGGGGATGCCCTCGGCGGACAACGGCTTGGCCTCCTCGGGCGTCCGAAGACCGAGCCACACGAGCTCCTCGCCGAGCTTCTTGTTCACCTTGTAGCGGCCGACCTTCGCGAGGTCGTAGCGCTTGTTGTTGAAGAACAGGTTTATGAGCAGGCCACCCGCGCTCTCGGCGGTCGGCGGCTCGCCGGGACGCAGCTTGCGGTAGATGTCCTGCAACGCGTCGCTCGGGTTGGCGAAGCCGTCCTTCTCGAGCGTGCGCGCGATGACCTCCGCGCCGTCGAAGAAGTCGAGCACCTCCTGGTCGGGGATCGGCGTCTCGAGCGTCTCGCGGTCGGCGAGCACGTACTCGCCGCTCGCGGCGTCGTAGACGATCCCCCGCAGCGCTCGGTAGAGCACGGTGAGGTGCTGACGACGCTTGCGGTCGACGCGCACGCCCGCGAACCCGCGCTTGTCGACCTCGAACTCCAGCCAGGCGCCCCGGGACGGGATGACCTTGCAGCCGAAGACGTCGCGCCCGACGGACTTGTCGATCGACTTGTCGAAGTACACGCCGGGGGACCGCACGAGCTGCGAGACGACGACGCGCTCGGTGCCGTTGATGATGAAGGTGCCCCCGCTGGTCATCATCGGGAAGTCGCCCATGAAGACCGTCTGGGACTTGATCTCGCCGGTCGTGCGGTTCACGAACTCCGCCGTTACGAACAGCGGCGCGGCGTACGTCATGTCCTTCTCTTTGCACTCCTCCTCGGAGTGCTTGGGCTCCTCGAAGCGGTGCTCGGAGAACGACAGCGCCATCTGGCCGGTGAAGTCCTCGATCGGGGAGATCTCCTCGAAGACCTCGGCGAGCCCGCCGTCGCGCAGCCAGTGGAAGGAGCCGCGCTGGATGGCGATGAGGTCGAGGTCCTCGACCGGCATCGGCTCCTTGATCTTGGCGAAGGACACACGGCCGTGGGCGCGCTGACGCGCGCCATCGCTCACACGAGGCGTCGGCAAGGGTTACTCCTCCAGAACGAAGCGGAGCGGATCACGAAGTCGCGGCGGTGGGGACACCCGGCGGCGACGCGGTATGCCGCCACGACCCCGGCGGCGGGGGTGCTGCACAGGCGACCAAGGGCAGGAGACAAGGCGAACGAGCAGTGTACCGTGCCGCTACACTGCTTTCAAGCGCCGGAGCCTTCACTGCACGCCGCGTGGGCCACCCAACTCCTTCACCGAGGGTCCGTGGACCCCGAGACTGCCGCGCTCGGCCGGGGGTGTCAAGGGGGGAGTGGGCGGCCCCACCGCGCCGGTCACCTGCGGTCCGCGGGGGAACTACTTGACCTCGACGCTGCCGCCGGCGGCCTCGATGGCGTCCCTCGCCTTGTCGGCGGTCTCCCGGTCCACGCCCTCGAGCACGGGCTTCGGCGCGCCGTCGACGAGGTCCTTGGCCTCCTTCAGGCCGAGGCTCGTGAGAGCACGGACCTCCTTGATGACCTGGATCTTCTTCTCGCCGGCGGAGGTGAGGACGACGTCGAACGCCGTCTGCTCCTCCTCGGCGGGAGCGGCGTCGCCGCCGGCGGCGGCGCCGGGGGCGGCCACGGCGACCGGAGCCGCGGCGGTGACGTCGAACTCCTCCTCGAACGCCTTCACGAACTCGCTGAGCTCGAGGAGGGTCATGCCCTTGAACGCGTCGAGCAGCTCGTCGGTGCTGAGGTTCGCCATCTGAGAGTCTCCTTCTTACCGTGTCGCGTGAGTGGTCCGACTGCTGTGGGGACGGGCCTTACTCGCCGACCGCTTCGCCGTCCGGGGACTGCCCGTCCGTCGCGCCCCCGGACTTCTTGTCGGCGAGCGCCGCGAAGAGCCGTGCGGCCTTGCTGAGGCTTGCCTGCGCGAGGCGAGCAGGCTGAGCGACGACCGCCTCGAACATGCCCGCGAGGCGCGCGAGGAGCTGCTCGCGGGACTCGAGGTCCGCCAGGCGCAGCGTCTCCTCGGCGTCGAGCAGGCGGCCGTCGAGGATGCCGCCCTTCACGACGAGGGCGGGATGCTCGCGGGAGAACGCACGCAGTGCCTTCGCTGCCGCGACGGGGTCCCCGGTGCAGAAGGTCACCGCGGTCGGACCGGTGAGCAACTCGTCGGGGATGTCGATGCCCGCGTCGCGGGCGGCGATACGCGTGAGGGTGTTCTTGACGACCTTGTACTCGGCCTCGTTCTTGCGCAGCTCCGCACGCAGCTGCGCGAGCTCGCCCACGGTCAGTCCCCGGTACTCGGTCAGGACCGCCGCGTTCGCGCCGCTCAGGCGGTCCCGGACCTCGGTCACCACCGCGACCTTCTCGGGTCTTGCCATCAGCTCGCTCCTTGCCGGAAAGAAAAAGGCCTCCCGCACACCGGGAGGCACACTCCGCTCGGTTGGAGAGCGAACCTCGGCTGGTCGGCCCTCGGGCCTGTTACCCGCGCTGCGGGACCAACGGTCTACGGCGAACCCCACAGTACCGCCCCGCCCGGCCGTGTCAAAGCCGGCGACGGCGCGAAGCCGCCGTCACGAGGCGGCGAGCTCCTCTTCCTCCCACAGCTCCCGCGTCCGGGTCGGGTCGATGCGGATGGACGGCCCCTGCGAGGTCGACACGTGGATCCTGCGCAAGTACCGGCCCTTGGCGGCGGCCGGGCGCTGGCGCAGGAGCTCGTCGATCACCGCGGCGTAGTTCTCGACGAGCTGGCGGGGGGTGAACGAGGCCTTGCCGATGACGAGGTGGACGTTGGCCTGGCGGTCGGTGCGGTAGTCGACGCGGCCGGCCTTGATCTCGGCGACGGCCTTCGCGACGTCCATCGTGACCGTCCCCGTCTTCGGGTTCGGCATGAGACCACGGGGGCCGAGCACCTTGCCGAAGCGGCCGACCTTGCCCATCTGGTCGGGCGTGGCGATGACCGCGTCGAAGTCGAGGTTGCCCGCCTCGATCAGCGCCGTCACCTCGGCGGAACCGACGATGTCGGCTCCGGCCTCCTCGGCCTCCGCCGCTTTGGCGCCCTCGGCGAAGACCGCGACGCGGGCGGTCTTGCCGGTGCCGTGGGGCAGCGCCACGGAGCCACGGACCATCTGGTCGGCCTTGCGGGGGTCCACGCCGAGCCGGAAGGCGAGGTCGACGGTGGGGTCGTAGGAGACCGTCGTCGTCTCCTTGACGAGCCGCAACGCGGCGGCGGGTGTGTAGAGGCGGTCGGGATCGACCTTCTCGGACGCGACCTGGTAGCGCTTGCCGCGACGGGCCATGGCTTGTTCCTCCTGTGCTGCGTGCTGTGGTGCGAGCGGGCGGCGCAGCCGCCCTCCCACGACGGGCGACGGTGCTACTGGACGACGAGACCCATGGATCGGGCGGTGCCCTCGATGATCTTCGTCGCGCCCTCGATGTCGACGGCGTTGAGGTCGTCCATCTTGCGCTCGGCGATCTCGCGGACCGCGTCGCGGGAGATCGTGCCGACCTTGTTGCGGTTGGGCTCACCCGAGCCCTTGTCGAGCTTCGCAGCCTTCAGCAGCAGCTTCGCCGCGGGCGGCGTCTTCGTCACGAACGTGAACGAGCGGTCCTCGTAGACGGTGATCTCCACGGGGACGACGTCGCCGATCTGAGGCTGCGTCCGCTCGTTGTAGGCCTTGCAGAACTCCATGATGTTGACGCCGTGCTGACCGAGCGCCGGGCCCACCGGCGGCGCCGGCGTCGCCTGACCCGCCGGGATCTGCAGCTTGATGAGCGCCATGACCTTCTTGGCCATTTGAGTTTCTCACTTCCTCTGAGGGTTGTGGCCGGTCCGCGAGCCGGGCCGGAGTGGGTAAAGGACCGTTCGGCCCCGGAGGGCCGGGCCGTGACCCGACCTGACGGCAGTCACAGCTTCGCCACCTGGTCGAAGCCGAGCTCGACGGGGGTCTCCCGGCCGAAGATCGACACGAGGACCTTGAGCTTCGACTGGTCGGCGTTGATCTCCGAGATCGTACCGGTGAAGTCGGCGAACGGGCCCTGGGTCACGCGGACGTTCTCGTTCTCCTCGAACTCGACCGTCGGCGTGACCTTCTCCGCCTCGTCGGGCTCGGCGAGGATCGCCTCGACCTCCGACAGCGACAGCGGCACGGGGCGCGCGCCGGGAGGGCCGACGAAACCGGTCACCGCGGGGGTGTTGCGCACGACGTACCAGGAGTCGTCGTCGAGCTCCATGCGCACGAGGACGTAGCCCGGGAAGACCTTGCGCTGGACCGACTGCTTCTTGCCGCCCTTGATCTCGACGGCCTCCTCGGTGGGGATGATGACGTCGAAGATCCGGTCTTCCATGTTCATCGACTGGATGCGGTTCTCGAGGTTCGCCTTCACCTTCGCCTCGTAGCCGGCGTAGGTGTGCACGACGTAGAAGTCCCCGGGCAGGCGCGCGAAGTCGAGCCGGGAGGGGCGCCGGTCGGGCTCGGGCTCGTCGTCGACGGCATCGGCCGGCAAGGGCGCGGCCGCGCCGTCGTCGGCGAAGAGGTTGTCGAGGTCCTCGCCGGCGCGCTCGGCGGTCTCGGCGCCGGCGGCGGCGAGCAGGTCGTCGAAGTCGTCCTCGTCAGGAGAGCCCGGGTCGGTGGGGTCCTCCTGCGTCTCCCGCACGCCAGTGCCGCCGAGCGCGGCACCTACGTCGTCGCCGGCGGACCGGGCGGTGTCCTCGCCCACGAGCCCCGGTGCGGGAGCCTCGTCGGCGGCGGGGTCCGGCCGCGCCTCGCTGGCGGGGACCGGCGGCCCGTCGGACTGGTCGACCTCCTCGGGCGCGGGGGTCGCCTCGCGCAGGGGGTTCTCGCTCATGAGAAGATCCGCAGTGCGAACTCGCCGAACAGCTGGTCGAGGCCGAAGATGAACAACGTGACGACCGCCACCGCGACGAGCACGACGATGCTGTAGGACGCGACCTCTTTGCGCGACGGCCACACCACCCGCTTCAGCTCGCCGCGGATCTCCCGGGTGAACTGCCGGGGGCTCGTGCGCTTCTTCTTCGTTTCCGGCAGAGCCTCAGCGGTGACGTCGACCTCTTTCTCGGCGCGCCGCTTCTGCCGTTCCATATCGCGCTTGAATTCGCGACTCACAGGCTGCTCCTCGTGGGTCCTGCCAACCGCCGGCGGCACGGCCGGTGGAGGTGGCAGGGGCGGAGGGACTCGAACCCCCGACCTTCGGTTTTGGAGACCGACGCTCTGCCAGTTGAGCTACGCCCCTCGATGGCCCGGGTGGCCGTTGGGCGTGGGCCCCACGCCCTTACATGAAAAACCACTGTCCGGAAGACAGCGGACCGCCAGTATAGGGTCCCTCCTCGCTCGGTGACAACCGGTGCCGTGGGGGTGGGGCGCCACCCTCTGGGCCGTTGCCGCCGAGACCTGCCACCTCGCTCGGCTCACACATCTCCAACCCCTGCGCCGCGTCGGGCCCGCACCGTCGCCGGCGGCATACCCTGCTGCCGATGGCCGATCGCGAGCTCGAGCGCTATGTGGCGGGCCTGCGGCCGGCGGTCGAGGGCGGCTCGCTCGACGGGGTGCTCGGCGGTGTCGCCGCTGCGGTGGCCTGCGCCCGCGGGGTCACGCTTGCCGGGGCGCCACTGCCTGCACGCCCCGGCGCCGCAGCCGCGCTCATGCCGCCGCCACGCCTGGCACGCCCGGAACTGCTCGGTCAGGTCTACGAAGCGCTGCGTCCCCGCGCCGCGCGGCGGACGGCGGGCGCCTTCTACACCCCCGAGGCGGTCGCACGGGCGCTCGCGGCGGCCGTCCTCGACCCACTGCACGCCCACCCCCGCCGCGTGCGGGTGGCGGACCCCGCGGTCGGCGGGGGGGCGTTCCTGCTCGCCGCGGCCCGTCACCTGTGCGCGCGCGGCGCCGACGCCCGCGGGGTCGTGCTCCGCGGCCTGTACGGGGTGGACGTCGATCCGACCGCGGTGGCGGTGACGCGCACCGCGCTCGCCATCCTCGCCGGCGGGACGCCGCCGCCTGCTGCCCACGTGCGCGTCGCCGACGCGCTCGGCGTCGAGGGCGCGCTCCCGAACGGCCTCGACGCCGTCGTTGGCAACCCCCCCTTCCTCAGCCAGCTCGCCGCGGCCACCGCCCGCTCGCCGGCGGCCCGGCAGTCCCTGAGAGCGCGCTTCGGCGAGGCCGCCGGCGGCTACGCCGACACCGCCAACCTCTTCCTCCTGCTCGGGCTGGGGCTCGTGCGCGACGGCGGGCGGGTCGGGCTCGTCCTGCCCGACTCCTTCCTCGTGGCACGCGACGCGGGACCCGCCCGTCGGGCGGCGGCGGCGGTTGCGGCACTCGAGTGGCTGTGGCTGGCCGGCGAGCCGGTGTTCGCCGCCGGCGTGCGGGTGTGCGCGCCGGTGTTCGCGGTCGGGCGCCCCCAGCGCGCACTGGTCCGGCGCTTCGGGCCGGCGTTCGCCGAGCGGCACCCCCTGCCGCTCAGCGGCGCACGTCTGCGGGCGCTGCCGACCTGGGGCGGCCTCGGCGCGGACCTGCTCGGCGTCCCCGCGGTCGACGTGGCCGGCAGCGGCACGCTCGGCGACCACGGCAGGGCCACCGCCGGCTTCCGTGACGAGTACTACGGTCTCATCCCCTACGTCTTCGACGGCGACGGGCACCGTGACGACGAGCGCCGCTACCCCCGCCTGCTCACCACCGGGCTCATCGACCCGGCGAGGAGCTTGTGGGGGGTCGTGCGGACACGGTTCGCCAAGCAGCGGTTCACGCGTCCCCGGGTCGATGTGGTGCGGCTGCGCCGCGAGTCCCCGCTCGGGCCCTGGTCACGGGCGCGGCTCGTGCCCAAGGTCCTCGTCGCGACGCAGACCCGGGTCCTGGAAGCCGTCGCCGACCCCTGCGGCGAGTGGCTGCCGTCCACGCCGACCATCACCGTCGAGACCCCGGCCGAGCAGGTGTGGCACCTGGCCGCGGCGCTGAACTCGCCCCCGCTCGCGGCCGTGGCGCTGCGCCGGCATGCCGGGGCGGCCCTGTCGCCCGACGCGATCACCCTGAGCGCGCGCCATGTCGCCGCCCTGCCGGCCCCGACGCAGGGAGGGGACTGGGACGAGGCCGCGGCGGCCGTGCGGGCGGCCGCGGCGGCCACCACGGAGGGCGGGTGGCGCGACGCGCTCGAGCACGCCGGACGGGCGATGTGCCTGGCCTACCGCGTTGACGACCCCGACGGCCTTCTCGCCTGGTGGTCGGCGCGCCTTCCCCCCTGGCGCAGCGCTCACCCGGCGCAGTCCTAGCACCCCGGCCCGCGCTTACACAGATCAGGCGGCAGCGTCCCGAACCGCGCATCCCCTTCAGTCGAGCTGAACGACCGCTCGTGACCGGCGACGGTCCACGACCTTCGCCCCGTCGGGCAGCTCGACCCACACCGACAGCGTCGCGGTGCGGGTCTCCGAATCCATCTCGACGACTTCACCACCGACGGTCACCGCCGATCCCACGGGGCAGGGAGCCCGGAACGTCGTGGCGAGCCGCTTGACCTTCTCCGGCCCGCCCGCCCAGGCCGTGACGACGCGCGACACGAGCCCCATGTTCAGCATGCCGTGCGCGATGACCCCGCCGGTCGGGCTGACCTCGGCCGCGAACTTCTCCTCCCAGTGCAGCGGGTTGAAGTCGCCGCTCGCGCCGGCGTAGCGGATCAGCCTGGCCTGGTCGAGGGTCTCGGTCGCCGTGGGGATCTGCTGGCCGACGTCGACCTCGTCGTAGCGCGGCACCTACGCGTCCTCGGGCGGTGCGAGGAACACGACGGTGCCGCGGCTCGTCACCGCGGGTTCGCCGCTCGCGACGTCGACGCAGTCGATCTGGAGCGTGAGGAACTCGCTGCGGGCACGCGACAGGATGTCGGTGATCCAGGGGCTGCATGCGAGGACGTCCCCCGGGCGCAGCGGCCGGTGCCATTCGTACTCCTGGCTGCCGTGCACGAGCGCGTCGCCCGCACCGAGCTCGAGGTCTGCGCAGAGCAGGTCGACGCCCCGGACGACGGTGAAGCAGGCGGCGAACGTGGGGGGAGCGACGACGTCGGCGGTGTCGTCGCCCAAGGCCGGGTCGTCGACGCCGGTGGCCCATGCGTACTCGCGGATCTTCTCCCGGCAGACCTCGTAGCGATAGGACGGGTAACGGTGCCCGATGCGGGCGGGGTTCAGGGTGATGACTCCTCCTCGCGGCGCCTCGTCCGCGCCCGGGCGCTCGTGCGCCGCGGTGCGCGCCGACGGCCGAAGGCTACTCGCGGGTGGCGGTGGCGACGCCGCCCCGGGGGGCGAGCACCATCGTCGTGAACCGGCCTTCCATCGCCGAGCGCGCCTCGACCTGCGCGACGTCCCCGAGCTCCTCGGTCAGGCGGTCGAGCAGCTGCGTGCCGAGCTCGGGACGGCGCATCTCGCGCCGCCGGAACATGACCTGCACGCGCACGGAGTGCCCGGCCTCGAGGAACTTGCGCGCCTGGCGCACCTTCGTGGCGAAGTCATGGTCGTCGATCTTCGGCCGCAGCCGAATCGCCTTCTGCCCCGTCGCCCGCTGCTGCTTGCGGGCTTCCCGCTCAGCCCGCTCCTGCTCGTACAGGTGCTTGCCGTAGTCCATCACCTTCGCGACCGGGGGGTTGGCCTGGGGGGCCACCTCGACAAGGTCGAGGTCGAGCTGCTTGGCCGCGTCGATGGCCATCTTGAGGGGCACGACGCCGATCTGCTTGCCTTCCGGACCGATGAGTCGCACCTCCTTGGCGCGTATCTCGGCGTTCACGTTGAGCCGCTTCGTCATGCTCCTCCAATGGTGCGTGTCTGCACCACCGCGCTACTTGGTCTCCCGGTGGGCCCGGTGGCTGTTGCACCGGGGGCAGTACTTGCGCATCTCCAACCGCTCCCGCTGGGTGCTGCGGTTCTTCGTCGTGACGTAGTTGCGTTCCTTGCACTCCGTACACGCCAGGGTCACCTTCGGGCGGGTGTCGTTCGCCATTCTCCTACCTCTCTCGAAGTTTCGCTAGCCCCGCGCAGTCACCGGCGACCGCCGGCCGCGCCGCCAGGCGGCTCAGGAACCGGGGGGTGGGGGCACCGAACACTCACTTGATGATCTTGGTGACGCGGCCGGCGCCGACGGTGCGCCCGCCCTCGCGGATGGCGAAGCGCAGTCCCTCTTCCATGGCGATCGGGGCGATCAGCTCCACGGTCATCTCGGTGTTGTCACCCGGCATGACCATCTCGCTGCCCTCGGGCAGGCTGACCGTCCCCGTCACGTCGGTCGTGCGGAAGTAGAACTGCGGCCGGTAGTTGTCGAAGAACGGCGTGTGGCGACCACCCTCGTCCTTGGACAGGATGTACACCTGCGCGTGGAACTGGGTGTGCGGCGTGATCGTGCCCGGCTTGCACAGCACCTGACCACGCTCAACATCGTCCTTCTTCGTGCCCCGCAACAGCACCCCGATGTTGTCACCCGCACGCCCCTCGTCGAGCAGCTTGCGGAACATCTCCACACCGGTCACCGTCGTCGACGTCGTGTCCCGGATCCCCACGATCTCCACCGTCTCACCGGTGCGCACGATCCCCTGCTCAACCCGGCCCGTCACCACCGTGCCGCGACCGGTGATCGAGAACACATCCTCCACCGGCATCAAGAACGGCTTGTCGACCTCACGCTCGGGCTCGGGGATGTACTCATCCACCGCCGCCATCAGATCCAGGATGTTTTGCTCCCAGGCCTCGTCACCCTCCAACGCCTTGAGCGCGCTGCCCTTGATCACCGGGATGTCATCACCAGGAAACTCATACGAGCTGAGCAGCTCACGCACCTCGAGCTCCACCAGCTCCAACAGCTCCTCGTCGTCGACCATGTCCGCCTTGTTCAAGAACACCACGATCGAGGGCACCCCCACCTGACGCGCCAGCAGCACATGCTCACGCGTCTGCGGCATCGGCCCGTCAGCCGCCGACACCACCAGGATCGCCCCGTCCATCTGCGCCGCACCCGTGATCATGTTCTTCACGTAGTCCGCATGCCCCGGACAGTCCACATGCGCGTAATGGCGATTCTCCGTCTCATACTCCACATGCGACACCGAGATCGTGATCCCCCGCTCACGCTCCTCCGGCGCCTTGTCGATCTGATCAAACGGCGTGAACGCCACATCCGGATTGTGCTTGTGCAACACATTCGTGATCGCCGCGGTCAACGTCGTCTTACCGTGGTCGATATGGCCGATCGTCCCAATGTTCAGATGCGGCTTCGTCCGCTCGAACTTCGCCTTCGCCATTGCTGTGATCCTCCGGGATGGGCTCCTTGCGGCCGTCGGCGGGCGCTGCTCGCGTGCCGCACCCGTGGGCCCCAAGTGCGTCGTGCGGGAACACCGGACGGGGGCCGAGGGAGCCCTGAGGGCTTCGGCCCGGTGGTGCTTGTTCGCGTTCGCGACCGTAGCGGCGGGTGGGATCGAACCACCGACCTCTCGATTATGAGCCGAGCGCTCTAACCACTGAGCTACGCCGCCTCGACCTGTGCCGAATGGCAGAGCCCCCCAGCGGAATCGAACCGCTGACCTTCTCCTTACCATGGAGACGCTCTGCCGACTGAGCTAGGGGGGCGAGGTAAAGGGCCTCTGACCTGCGGTTTTGCCGGATCCTTCCGTGGTGGTGCTGCTGCACAGCGCTTCTTCAGCGCCTCATGTGAGGCTCACGCGTCATGTGCCTAGGAAGGATAACCGCCCTGTCCGACGCTCGCACAGCCGCCGCTAGGGCCGTCCACCCGACCTCCGGCGTCGGGGCCACGGCACCCGCCCCCGCCGAACTGCCGCCGCGTCCCGGAATCGGACTGGCAGCACTTCCTCGAGCCGTCCGTTCAATGTGTCGCCGAAGGCTGGTGCGGCCGCGGGTCGGGTAGGCCCCGGAGAGCGGGCGGAACAGCGCCCGGACACCCAGTGAGCGGGGAGGCAGCGGATGAGCGACGACACCCGGATCCCGGTGACGGTGGCGCGCGGCGACGGGATCGGACCGGAGATCATGGAGGCGGTGCTGCGGGTCCTGGACGCGGCGCAGGCCCCCCTGCGCTATGACGAGATCGACATCGGCGAGCGCGCCTACGCGCAGGGGCACACGTCGGGCATCCCTCCGGAGGCGTGGGAGGTGATCCGGCGCAACGACGTCTTCCTCAAGGCGCCGATCACCACCCCGCAAGGCGGCGGCTACAAGAGCCTGAACGTCACCATCCGCAAGTCGCTGAGCCTGTTCGCCAACGTGCGCCCACGAAGTCCTACGCGCCCTTCGTGACCTCGCCGCACCCCGGGATGGACCTCGTCGTCGTCCGTGAGAACGAGGAGGACCTCTACGCCGGCATCGAGCACCAACAGACGGCCGAGGTCACCCAGGTCCTCAAGCTCATCACCCGGCCCGGGACCGAGCGGATCGTGCGCTACGCCTTCGAGTACGCCCGCGCGTACGGCCGGCGGCAGGTGACCTGCATGACCAAGGACAACATCATGAAGCACACCGATGGCCTGTTCCATCGGGTCTTCGACGAGGTCGCCGCCGAATACCCCGACCTTGAGACGAGCCACCAGATCATCGACATCGGGGCGGCGCGCCTGGCGGCGCAACCAGAGCGCTTCGACGTGATCGTGACGCTCAACCTGTACGGGGACATCCTGTCCGACATCGCCGGGCAGATCGCCGGGTCGGTGGGGCTCGCCGGCTCGGCCAACATCGGCGACGAGATCGCCATGTTCGAGGCCGTGCACGGCTCCGCGCCCGACATCGCCGGCCGCAGCATCGCCAACCCCTCCGGGCTGCTCGTCGCCGCGACCCAGATGCTCGTCCACCTCGGCGCCGGCGACGTCGCCGAGCGGATCAAGAACGCGTGGCTGTGCGCCCTGGAAGCGGGCATCCACACCGCCGACATGTACCGGCCGAACCTCAGCGAGCGGGAGGTCGGCACCGAAGAGTTCACCCAGGCGGTCATCGACCGTCTCGGGGAGCAGCCCCGTCGCCTGCAGCCGGTCAGCTACCAGGACCAGCCCGCCATCGCCGTGCAACCCACCCCCACCGCGCCGCTGCGCAAGGAGCTGGTCGGCGTCGACGTGTTCGTCGACTGGGCCGAGGGGGACCGGCGTCCCGACGACCTCGGCAAACAAATGGAGGCGGCCGCCGGCGGGGCCGGCTGGCGACTGAAGATGATCACCAACCGCGGTGTGAAGGTCTACCCGGGTGGCATGCCCGAGACCTTCCTCACGGACCACTGGCGCTGCCGGTTCCTGCCCGACGAGGGCGAGGCCACCACGTTCCCCGAAGTGATCGGCTTGCTCGAGGCGCTGCACGCCAACGGGCTGGAGGTCATCAAGACCGAGCATCTCTACACCTTCGACGGCGAGCGGGCGTACTCGCTGGGCCAAGGAGAATGAGCCGGGGCACGACCGACGGTTACGCGCGGGGGTCGACCGGCCTGGCTGCGGATCCGGTACGGGAGGTGCACCGGTTTCTTCACGCGGCCCCACGCCGTCGCGGCACGAGAGCACTGCTGCGACGATTACTGCAGTACACATCGATCTCATCATTGACACTTCCCCGATAGGAGCGCAGCGGAGCAGGCTGTGGTGGCCAGCCCGTTTCCGACGGGGTGTGATCCTCCACCTGACGGGGCTCGACACGGTCGTCGTCGATCCGGAGCGACGGGTCGCGGCCTGCGGCTCTGGTGCCACGTGGAGAACGCTGCTCCTCGCGGCCCGTGGCCGCGGGCTGCAACCCTTCGCCATGCCGATGCAGCTCGACCTCACCATCGGCGGAGAGCTGTCGGTAGGCGGCTTCGGAGCCGCCGGGCACCGCTTCGGCATGGCCGCCAGCCACGCCTCCGAGTTGGAGGTCGTGACCGGCGACGGTCGCGCGCTGCACTGCAGTAGGCACGAGCACAGCGACGTGCTGGACGGCGTCCTGGGAGGACTCGGCCAATCCGCAGCTAACCGATGGAGCGCGCGCCGTCATCGCGTTCACCACCCAACGCGGCATGCCCACCGACCTGCAGCAGTTCTTCAGGTGGCTCGTCGACGAGGGGGAGGTCACGGCCTCGCCGATGGCGCGCATGCGCCCGCCGAAGCCCGACGACAAGCCCGTTCCCGTGACCCGCGACAGCGATCTCAATGCGCTGCTTGGCGCCTGCGCCGGCCAGCACGTCGACGCGCGCCGCCCTACAACACAGCCATCGTGCGACTGTGCATGAACACCGTCGCGCAGCTGTCGGAGATGGCCGGCCTGACCCTCGACGACGTCGAGCTCGACCACGGTGAGGTGCTCGTGCACCGCAAGGGCACCCGCGACCCGGTGCTGCCTTGGGGGGCGAAGACCATCAAGGCCCTCGACCGCTACCTGCGTGCCCGCCGGGGTCCAGACCTCCTGACATAGGTGCGGTAGTGCCTGCAGAGCTTCACCGGGTTTTGACGGTGTAGACGAGGGTGAGGTCGGTGCCGGGGTAGGGGGTCTTGGTGGCGGTGAGGTCGGCGCACAGGCCGG